>C688J18823_10000626_pt1 | contig 20626 bp, 17 predicted proteins | sample HopSoiMetagenom1_FD_18823 | JGI IMG/M metagenome (IMG submission 18823) | reverse complement strand
TTCTCGGAGGCTTGCGCATTGGCAGGCGGCTCGATGGGATTCCCTATTTGGATTTCGAGTCGCTGAAAGATGCGGATGCCGCGTCCTCTTCCCCACGCTTTCTCGAAGCCGTCGATGGCGACGGGCACAATCGGAACTCCGACATGCGTGGCAAGAATGGCCGCGCCCTTTTTGAACGTTCTCGGCTCGCCGGTGATGCTGCGTTCGCCTTCGGGATAGAGCACGAGCGAGTGTGCGTGCCTAAGGCCATAAGCTCCGGCGCGCATGGCAGGCACGAGGTTCGCATCCGGATCGATGGGCACCAGCTTCATTGAACGCGCGATGCGGCGGCGGATTCCACTTCCGAAGATCTCACTCGTTCCAACGTAGAACATTTTACGGAAGATCCGAAATGGGAAGTAGCTCATGATCAACGGGGCGTCGATGAAGCTCTGATGGTTAGGCGAAAAGATGAAGGGGCGNTCTTGCGGGATCTTTTCNAGCCCGGTGATTCGGACGCGGTACAACAACTGACACAAGTAACGACCGAGNCGGGCGGCGATGAACCAGAACAGCGTGAAAAGCGGGGTCGGGGCGAGCGTCTGGGCCACTTCCGCATCGGTTGTCTCCGAGGCAAAGACAGATTCCCATCCACTGCGTGCGGGAGCGCTGGCAGAGCGATCGCGATGCTGTAAGACAATATTTACGAGCTCGCGAACGGAATAGACGTTCGCCAACTCGGAATCCTCGACGTGTGCGCCTAACGCCCCTTCGAGCGCGACTACTAGCTCAACGCGCTCCATGGAATCGAGACCCAAATCGAGCTCGAGATTGTCTTCGGGATGTATCTCTCCCTGCTTCTTGCTCGCCGCTCGAATGAGAGTGAAGGCCTGCTGTACTCCTTCACTCCCCAACCACAGCCGATCTTCTTCGCTGAATTTGCGCTCCGCAGAGAGCGACTGCGCGTCCGCGGCATCGCCGTGCTGCTGTTGCAACACGCGGCGGCGAATCTCGAAACGTTTGAGTTTACGCGTAGTAGTGCGCGGAAGATCCTCCTGCCAGATGTCATAGCTGAGGATGCGCTTGGTGCTGGGAAGTTGCGCCGACAGTCCTTCGACGTCGAAGCGAATCACCTCGCGCGCGTTCACAACCTTGCGCTCACGCAGCACGTCGAAGTTGGGCACGATCACCGCGTGCAGTCGCTCCGCCAGCGGCTCACCCGGACGGCTTTCGAGACCCATTACGCAAATGTCAGTGATAAGCGGCGATTGCGAATAGTGCGCTTCGATCTCCTCGGGATAGATGTTCTTGCCATTGCTGAGAACGATCACGTCTTTGCTGCGTCCGGTGACGAAAAGATTGCCGCGCGAGTCTAGATACCCGAGATCCCCGGTGTGCAGCCAACCATCCCTCAGGATCTCTGCCGTGGCATCCGGACGGTTGTAGTAGCCCTTCATCACTATCGGTCCATGAATGAGGATTTCTCCTGCACCGTCGTCCGCATGCTGCTCGGCGCGCTCGATGCGCACTTGATTGTCTGGCAGCGGCTTGCCGACGGACCCGAGTACGTTCTCACCTGGCGGAGTAACGACCGCTCCGCCTGTAGTCTCAGTAAGCCCGTAAGCTTGCAGTACAGTGAAGCCCATGTCTTCGAGATCGCGGCCGATCTTTGCATCAAAACGGGAACCGCCAGTGATGAAGTAGCGCATCTTGGTTCCAAGGCGGCGATGCACCTCGGCGAAGAACAATTTGCCAAGATTGAGCCCGACTGAGTTTCCCACGCGTGCCAACGCGAGCAGCACCCGGAAGCCTGCGCGAGCCACTCTCCCACGATTCTGAACTTCTTTCATGACCCGCTCATGGATGAGATAGAAGAACTGCGGCACGCAGGCGAACATCGTAATGCCACGTTCTTGCAATGCCCGCAGCAGCTCAGTCGTGTTCAAGCTATCGAGGTAAACAACGCGAGCACCAATCGAGAGAGGCAACAATAGATTCGCCATTTGCGCGAGAGCGTGAAACAGCGGCAGGACACCCAGCAGGGTATCGTCTGGGGTGACGCGAATGGTCTTGAATACTGCGTCTGCTTCCGCCTTGAGATTGCCGTGAGTGAGCATCACGCCCTTGGGATCACTTGTAGTTCCGGACGTGTACAGCAGCACGGCGATGTCGTTGGCAGTTGCCGCTGATGGCAGAAGCGGAGGGACGCTCTGCGAAAGTACATCATCCATGTTCGGGAATGCTCTGGCTGGTCCTCCGACATCAATGACAAAGATGCGGCCAACGGTGGCGGGAACGTCGTTGTCGATCGTTGAGTAGCCAGCTTCTGCAACCTCCAGGTGCGCCGCGTCTACAAACAGCATTGACGCGCCACTATCCTTCAGCAGCTTCGCAACCTGATCGCTTTTAAACGCAGTATCCAGCGGGACGGCAACACATCCTGCCGCCATCACGCCGAGATACGCCGCGACCCACCGTGGACTGTTGTTGGCGAGGATCGCGCAGCGGGCGCCTGCAGAGACCCCCTGCCTCTGCAGCCATGCGCCAAGATGCTCCGCGACGCGGCGCAATTCGGCATAGCTATAGCTGACGCTTACATCAGACGTTGAACTGCCTGGGACGTGGGCAAGCTGCAGCTCCACTGCGATGTGGTTGGGGTGTTTGGTCGCGGTCTCTACGAACCGTCCGTAAAAACTCTGCATGGGTTTGAGCGAGGAATTTTGTACGGGCTACTGTCCTGAGGCAGCCCGAATTTCGGTGCGGCAATCTTATTAGCTCGGCCACAGGAGGACAATACATGCAAAGCGCCAAAGAACTATTCGTCCATGAACTCACCGACATGCTCGACGCAGAGCAGAAGCTGGTTGAGGCCTTGGGCGAACTAGCTGAGGATCATTCAGAAGAACCGCAGTTGCAGAAGGGATTCAAGTCTCACCAAGCACAGACCGAGAAGCAGGTGCAAAGGGTACAGCAAGTCTTCGAGGAGGTGGGAGAAGAACCTGAACAGAGTGAGTGTAAAGGAATTAAGGGTCTTATCGAGGAGCGGGAAACGTTCAAAGAGGAGGACCCGTCCGAAGACATTCTTGCCATTTTCGACGTGGGTGCGGCAATTAAGGTCGAGAGCTACGAGATTAACGCTTATAACTCGCTCATCCGCTTGGCTGAGCAGCTCGGGTTGAAAAAGGCAGTGAAACTCCTCGGCCAGAATTTAAAAGAAGAAGAGCAAACTCGCACGAAAATGGAGGCGATGATGCGAAAGCTCAAGCCCGACAATCTCGGCATGGACGAGGAAGGGGAGGAGATGGGCGAAGAAGAAGAGGCGGCTCCCACGCGTCGAAGTCCGGCATCGTCACGCGGCAAAGGACGTTCACGAAAAGCTGCGTAACTTCATATGTTTGTGGCACAGCCGCCCTCGGCTGTGCCACAGTATTTGTTCTCAGTAGCTCATTGCCATCCCGCGAAACGGTTAGCTTGCTCAGCGGCCGGAGAATGCCTAACTTACTCCCGCCGCTTTTTCCAAAGTGATCAGTGTCGCAGCATAATCGAGCTCTGAGTGGCCTTCCCGCGTAGACGCCTCGTAGATCTTGTCGACGGTTTCCAGGCCAGGCAACTTCACGCCATTCTGGCGCGCAGCCTCGAGCATGAGATGAATGTCCTTGTGCATCAGGCGCATGGGAAAGTTTGCGGAAAAATCACGAGAGAGGACAAAAGGCGCCTTGTAATCCACCACTCCTGAGCGAACCATCGATTGATTGATGAGGCTCATCAGCGGCTTCAGGTCGACGCCCTGCTTCTTCGCCAGGACCAGCGCTTCTGCGAAGCCTTCGTAGGTGAGGGCGATCATCAGGTTCATCGACAGCTTCGCTGCGAGTCCTTTACCGTTCTCACCCACATGTACCGCGCTTTTGCCCATGACGCTGAACAGCGGCTGGAGTTTGTCAAATGTGGCCTGATGTGCCCCGACAATAAAGATGAGCTGTCCGCTCTCTGCTCCCACTTTGGAACCAGTGACAGGAGCATCGACAAACTCTGCGCCTTTCTCCCTCATGCGTTCGGCGAATTTAACGCTCGCACCCGGCAAGATCGTGCTGGAGTCGACGACGATCATTCCTGGTTTAATCGAGGCAATGACTCCGTCCTCGCCGAAGAGCACCTGCTCCACGGCCTCCGTGTCGGAGACGCACAACCAAACGACTTCAGCATTTTGGGCAGCTTCCCTGGGAGTGGCAGCCGCTTGCGCGCCGCCGACCACTTTGCCGGGCGAACGGTTCCAGACTCTTACTTCATGACCAGCTTTGACCAGGTTCTGGGCCATCGCCTTGCCCATGATTCCAAGTCCGAGAAATGCAATGCGCATGATTGCTCCTGAAGGAATTGTGATCTTAGCGCAGTGAAGTTACATGTTCCTGCTGTTCTAGCTGCTGTCGCAGCGCTTCCGGATTGTCGACCGGCGGCTGGCAAGAGAACCCGGAGCACAGCACCGCTACACTCTTTTTCTGTCTGATGGCAGGCACATTTGGAATCGCCTGGGCTAGAGACGGCGGCAAATTCTGCGCGACGACATGATCGGGATCGAGCCGCAGTACCGATTTGGAGATGCTGTACGGTGAGAGCGCCACGCGATAAAGGTCGTCCGCAATGTTGTCTTTGCCTATGACTACTGCCTGAGTATGCGGACGCGAGTAGAGGGTGACCGCGATTCCGTAGGTTGCCGAGAAGATCCCGAAATGTCCGGCGATACCGGCGAACGTCTCAAGTGTAGTTTCGGCGATGGCATGATGCTTCTCTTCCCCTGAATAGGCGTGCAGGCGCAGCAGGGCAATTGCCGCTGCCGGATTGCCCGCCGGAGTGGGCGAATCCTGCAGCGGCTTACGGCGGGCCGTGAGCGCGCCTAAATTTGCTTGCATTGCGTGCCGTGAGGCATCGAAGAAGCCGCCGCCGGTTTCATCGTGGAAGTTCTCGATCATCTTTGCCGCGATGCTTTCCGCGAAGCGGTAGTAACTCAGGTCAGTGGTCACTTCATACGCGTCGATGCATGCAATCACGGTGAACGCGTAGTCGTCTAGAAGTCCTTCAATGTCACGATGCTGAGCGGCGGAATCAGAATAGGCGATCACGTGCTTGAGTCCGCTCTCGGCGGACCATCCTTCTGAGATCAGACGATCCAGCGAGCGCAGCGCGAAGTGTTCTGCTTCGGGTATTTCGAGGACCTTCGCCGCCTCTAGATACGCGGAGATGCAAAGAGCGTTCCAATTCACGTAGACCGTCTTGTCCACATACGGAGTCTGGCGATTCAGACGTGCGCGCAACATCTTTGCCTTTGCGGATGCGAGAAGCGTTTGTACCTCCTCAGTGCTCAGCTTCATGCGCGTGGCAATCTGGTCCGGTGTGGCGCGAATGTGTAGAACATTCTTCTCAGGCCGGTGATGCATCTCGCCCACTTCACCGATGTCGTAATGCAGAGCTGCGGCCTCAAGCTCTTGCCCAGTGAGCACCTCCCGAGTCTCTGCTAGTGACCACGTAAAGTAATCACCATCGTCGTTCAGATCGATATCCGCATCCTGCGAGGCATAGAAGCCGCCGCGCTCGCGATTGCTTAACCATTCATCCATCCAGCGAATGATGTCGCGGGCGGTCGCTGCGTAGAACGGGTCCCCGGTGAGTTGGTAGCCATGCACGTAGTTCTTCAGCAGCTCCGAGTTGTCATATGACATCTTCTCGAAGTGCGGCACGACCCAGCGTTCATCAACGGAATAACGATGAAATCCGCCTGCGAGCTGATCGTAAACCCCGCCCTGAGCCATACGATCCAGCGTGGTGGTCACCACGTTGAGCGCCTGCTCGTCACCACTGTGACCGCAGTGATCGATGAGCAGATCGAGAACCGAGGGATGCGGGAATTTGGGCGCCGAGCCGAATCCGCCTTGTTGCGCGTCGAAGCTCTGGATAGCGGACTTCACCATCGCTTCCACTACGCCTGCAGAAATCTCGCCTGAGCGCCCAGCGAAAGACTCGGCATGATCGATCGCGCTCATCACGTGCTCGGCGGACTCGATTACATCGCTGTGTTTTTCGCGGTAGGCGGTGGCCAGTGTTTGCAGAACATGCTTGAATCCTGGACGGCCATAATGATTTTCCGGGGGAAAGTAGGTTCCGCCAAAGAATGGACGCCCATCGGGAGTGAGGAATGCGGTGAGAGGCCATCCACCTTGTCCGCTGATGGCCTGAACGGCAGCCTGATACCGACTATCCACATCGGGGCGCTCGTCGCGATCCACCTTGACCGCAACATAATTCTCATTAATGAGCTTCGCGATCTCAGGATTCTCGTAGGATTCGCGATCCATTACGTGGCACCAGTGACACCAGACGGCACCAACATCGAGCAGCACCGGCTTGTTCTCGCGCTGGGCCTTCTCGAAGGCATCGGCGCTCCACTCATGCCATTCGACAGGTTGATGCATGGCAGAACGCAGATACGAAGAAGACGCGCGCGCTAGAGAGTTCTGGGACTCGGACATAAGCCTTCAGTCTAGCGCAGAGACAGCCGAGTGGGCCCGCGGCCGCTACGCCGAAAGCAGCTTCTGCGCGACGGAAACATACAAATCCACGGCATCAAGCAATTCGTGCTTCGAGATGAACTCGCCATCTGTATGCGCCACATGAATGGAGCCCGGTCCAAGCAGAACAGGTTCACCCCAGTTCGTAAGCGCCGGGATATCCGTGGTGAACGCCGCAATCATCTCGGGAATACCATCAACCGTCCGCAGCTTCATGTAGGGAATCTCGAGTGCGAAATCCGCAGTTGCGAGTCCTTCCACGGTGTGCTGAATGTTCTTGCGCAGCTCAGCAGTGGGGCCGACCAGCCGATACAGCAATTGCGCCCGCGCAAAATCGGGGATCACGTTTGGAGCACGTCCCCCTTCGATCAGGCCAATATTGAGCGTAGTCGGGCCGATCTCCGGGTTGTCAGGCAGTGACATTTTCAGTAAACGATGTAGAGCCTCGACCAGCTTCTCGATCGCGGATTCGCCCAGGTGGGGATACGCTGAGTGCGCCATGCGTCCGCTGGCCGTAAGCTGCACACGAAGGGTTCCCTTGGAAGCGCGTCCGATCTTGTTTTCTGTTGGCTCCCCATTGATCAGAAAGCGGGAACCCGGCGCATGACGATTCGCTTCCTTCGCGCCTTGGCTGTCGCGCTCTTCGCCGATGAGAAACAAGAGTCCGATGTTCGTCATCTTGCCGCGCAGGCGCTCGGCGGCCGCGATCTGCGCAGCAATGATGCCCTTCGCATCGCACGACCCACGACCATAAATTCGCTTGGTATCTTCCGACGATGCGATGAACGGCGGCACCGTGTCCATGTGAGTTGAAAAGACGAGATCCGGCGCGTCGTCGAGACTCGCGAAGACATTGTGCCGAAGGCCATCGACTGGCATCTTCTCGGTGCGATATCCGAGCTTCAAAAGAAACTCGTACAGATAGTCGCCAACTTCGGCTTCATTGCCGGTGATCGATTCGATGTCGATGAGTTCGCGCGTGAGCCGCAGCGGATCCATGCGGACAGAATATCGGAACAGCTCGCGTAGAATCGAACGGAGCGCTGGCCCGTCGTCAAATGTAAGAAATGCCTAACGCCATTCAATCCTTGTTCATCGCCGGCCCAGTTGGCAAGCTCGAAGGATTGTTGAATGCGGGCCGGCCAGACGCTGCTTATGCTGCGTTGGTTTGCCATCCGCACCCGGTGCACGGCGGCACCATGCACACAAAGGTTGTGTATCACGCTGCGAAGGCGCTGAACAGCTTTGGATTGCCGGTGTTGCGCTTCAACTTCCGGGGCACCGGGTTGAGCGAAGGTAAGCACGACGAAGGACGCGGCGAACGCGATGACATCCGCGCTGCGCTCGATTGGCTCGAACGCAAGTATTCGCTGCCGATCATCTTTGCCGGGTTCTCGTTTGGAGCTGCTACTGGACTGAAGACCTGCTGCCCCGACCCTCGCGTCGTAGGGCTCATCGCGCTCGGCACGCCGCTCCTCGTGCAGGAGCGCCTGTACACATACTCATATCTCGGGAACTGCACGAAACCGAAGCTGATGATCAGCGGCGACCACGATCAGTTTGCACCAGCTGACAATCTGCGCCGGATCTTCGCTCTCGCCGCTGAGCCGAAAGAGTTCGTGCTGGTAGAGGACGCAGATCATTTTTTCGCCGGCAAGCTTCCGCTCATGCGCGACGCCATTAGCGAATGGCTGCCCCGCCTCTTTCCTGCTGTTCTCTCGCAGCAGCGCGCCTGATCCGATGAACTCGAGCACGAACGTCATAGCCGCAGAAATGCGTCGGCTGGCGACCCAAGTTTTCACAGACGCCCTCGCGGAGGTCAAAATCCCGCGAGTGTTTGCGGACAAAATCGAGTACTCCCGTGGCGTGCTCCGCGTAGAACAAGATCTCTATGACTTAAGTTCCTTCGAACAGGTGTTCGTCGTCGCAATGGGCAAAGCTGCGCACACGATGCTTGAAGCCCTCATCGCACATACCGGACCCTCACTCGAAGGAATCGTGGTCTGCTCATTCCCACCCGTTTCGCAGCAACCTGGCTTCCGCTACTTTTTGGGTGGACATCCGTTGCCGACGGAAGGCTCCATCCGGGCCGGAAAAGCCATCCTCAAAGCTCTTTCCGATTTGAGTGAAAACACGCTTGTTCTTTATTTGATCAGCGGCGGTGCATCTGCCATGATCGAGGTCCCATACGACGAAGAAATCTCGCTCGACGACGTCGTCGAAACTTATCGCGTTTTGGTACATTCCGGCGCCGCCATTGCCGAAATCAATAGCATTCGCAAACATCTGTCCGCAGTAAAGGGCGGCAGGTTGGCGCAGAGAGCATTTCCGGCACGCCAGGTGAGCATCATGGTGAGCGACGTTCCAGAGGACTCACTGGATGCACTCGCGTCGGGGCCAACTATGCCCGACTCAAGCACCGAAGCAATTTGCTATCGCATCGCTGAGACGTATGACCTGCTGGCAAAGTTACCGAAGGCTGTTCGCCAGCTGTTTGAGGAACACGCTCTCGAGGAGACTCCGAAAGCGGATGATGCTGTCTTCCTCCATTCGCGCTGGTGGCCGATTCTCTCCAGTGCTTCGGCGGCGAAGGCCGCGGCGAGCCTTGCGTCGAAGAGTGGCTTCGTCGCCAAGATCGATAACACTCCCGACGACTGGACCTACGATCGCGCCGCAGAGTATCTGCTCGGCCGCTTGCGCGAACTGCGAAAAAGAGCCGCGCGCAGCCCTGGTTTCGGCGGGAGAGATTACGGTCAGAGTCGAAGGTGGAGGAGTCGGCGGACGGAATCAACACTTCGCACTTCATTGCGCTCATCAGATTGCGGGTGAAAACATCACCATCCTGAGTGCGGGAACCGATGGAATCGATGGCAACAGTTCTGCCGCGGGAGCAGTTGTGGATGGAACGACGTGCGAGCGGGCGCAGGCGATGAGACTCTCTGCTCAAGAGGCTCTTGAGACATTTAATTCTTTTCCTTTTTTCCAACATTTGGGTGATGCAGTCGTTACCGGACCTACAGGCAATAATGTGAGGGACTTGAGGATATTGCTAGCGTGGTAACGGCTGGGTCGAAAATCACTCCAATCCTCGACTTGCAACGGAGCGCCGGTAGCCTTCACTCGGCAAAAATCGAAAGATTCAGAGCGTTGAATCTGCCATGTCGCCCGAGGAGGCCATCCCGGCGCTTCGCTGGGCCTCGTCTCTACCTAAAGATTTTTGTCCTGCCTTCTTCGAGCACCAACACTCGGTCGCTAACTCCTGCTTCGGCCGCAGCGGCTCGCAAGCGTTGTACCGGTTCTTCCATTGGTTCATAGGACAGGCGAAAGGTCCCGTAGTGCATGGGAATCATGCATCGTGCACGCAGATCCAGAAAACCCTGGAGTGCGTCCTCCGGACTGGTGTGCACATTGCGAAAGTGTTCAGGATGATAGGCACCGATGGGAAGCAGTGCCAGTTCGGGACGAAGACGACGGCCGATCTCGCGGAATCCATCGAAGTATGCAGTATCACCAGCGTGATACACGGAATGCTGCGGAGAGCGCACGACGTATCCACCAAAGCCACGATGAAAATCGCGCAGCATGCGTGCGCCCCAGTGCTGCGCGGGGGTATGCGTTATGGTCAGTTTGCCTTCACGAAACTCCTGCCACCATTCCATTTCGTGAATGCGGCTGAAGCCGAGGCGCGCGACGATGTCGCGGACGTGCGTAGGAACGATGATTTGAGGAGCCCGGCCGCAGCGCCACCGCGTAAGGCGGGCAATGGCGCGGAGCGATGGTCGATGTAGATGATCGAAATGCGCGTGGCTCACCAGTACGTAGTCGATAGGAGGCAGGTCTCGGAGACGAATGCCGGGCCGCCGTTGGCGCTTGAGTAGGATGAGCCAACGCGCAAAATTGGGATCGATAACAAGATTCTGTCCGCCGATTTGAACGAAGAAGCTACTGTGGCCGATGAAGGTCAGGCCCAGTTCGCGGTCGCTCACGAGCTGAGGTTTATGCGAGCGGCCGGTGCGCGGAGTAACCGCCGAAGTCCGTACAAGCTTTCCGAACTGCTTAGCTTTGCGGCGGATGGTAACGTTCAGCATTCGCGTATTTATAAGACGATACGCCTAACTGAGAAGATTGCTCACGTAAGAAATGCTGAATGAACCGTCAGCAATGGCGATGCTTAATGTCGCTAGTAGCACGAATCCAGCACCTCAATCACATGTTTGACGGGAGTACTGCGGCCTGCGCGCACCATTCCGGCGCGCAATTGCAACATGCATCCGACGTTTGCCGTCACCACCAGCTCTGCAGAAGTTGAGCCGATGTCCTTCATCTTCTCGTCGAGAATTTTCATCGAGAGTTCGTTTTGCGTCACGTTGTAGCTGCCCGCGCTTCCGCAGCATTGATCGGGATGGGGCATCTCTTCCAGCCGTAATCCAACTTTGCGCAGCAGTTCCCGAGGCGGGTTGCGCACGCCCTGACCATGAGCGAGGTGGCATGGATCCTGGTACGTGGCGGTTCCTTCCAATCGGCGCGTAGGTTCCCGCAGCCCTAACCCCTGAAGGAACTCGGTTACGTCCTTCACCCTTCTTCCGAACTGTTCCGCGCGCGCATGTTCTCCAGGTTCAGCGAGCAGGTCGCCGTATTCCTTGAGCGTAGAACCGCACCCTGCCGCATTGGTAACGATGGCATCGAAGCGATCGTCCAGCATAGCTGCAATATTTTGGCGGGCGAGTTTCCTGGCAGTGGTCGCGATACCCAGCATGCGCTTGCAGCGCACCGCAGCAGTTCTGGCCTTGCGGCACCCACACTTCCACACCATTTTTTGTGAGCACGCGAATGGTGGCATGATTCAGTTCGGAAAAGGCGACGCTAGCAATACATCCCGCATGCAAAGCCACACGCGCTCGACGTTCCCCTTCCGCCGGAAACACGTTCCCAAGCTGATCAAAGAAAAAATCATTGTCGATCTGGGGTTGAAGCTGTTCGAGCTGTGCAACTCCCATCAGCTTCAACAATCCAGAACTGCGCATAAGAGTTTGCAATCCTGAACGCTGATAAAAGCGCATCACGCGAGCAACTGCCGCGAGGCTTCGCTGATTACCGAGAACGTGGCCATAGAACAGACTGCGGATGCGCCGGGCCAGCCAGGGACGTTTGTAATGCTGTTCGATCTGGGCTCGGGCGCGTTCGACGATGCGTCCGTACTGAACTCCGGAAGGGCAAGCGGTCTCACAGGCACGGCAGTCGAGACAGCGGTCGATGTGAGTAACAAAGGAATCGCCGATCGGCAGGCGTCCGCTATCGACCTGCAACACCTGGTAGATGCGGCCACGGGGCGAATCCATCTCCATTCCCAGCGCGCGGTATGTAGGACAGTGGTTCAGGCAGAGTCCACAGTGAACACAAGTGGCGTAAAGATCCCACGTGGGACGATCCGGCCCGCCGAAGTGCGACTCGCCCATGTGCAGCGAGTGATCTTGTCCCTGTTGCTCTGGAGTTTCGATGTTTGTGCCTGAGCTCATGCGACGAGAAACCGCCCTCGATTGAGTATGCCTTGGGGATCAAGGGCGCGCTTCACTTTTTGCATTAGTTCGATATCCGTTGGTATCGAACCCCACACGTCGAAATGCTGTTTGGCTTCCCGCGGACAGCGCATCACGACGGCAGACGAAGCTTTAGAAAGACGCGAGCGGAAATCGGACGCCGCGCTGACGAACTGCGTTACCGCCGGAGGATCGATGGCCAGCGGAAGAAACGCAACAATCAAAGAGCCCACAGTGGCGCGTCCGGTGATCGCCGCGACGAAGTTGTAGTCCGTGGCAGAACTCTCGGCGGCCTGTATGGCCGATCGCGAATCCGCTAGAGGGAGCTCCACTTGAAAGATCATCGCGTTGCGGTGATGTTTCAGCAAACGCTCTTCGAATGTGCCGACCTGGTTCCAAAGGTCTGTCTCTCCGGCTCCGCTCAGTTCACGTGAGACGGAAGCAGCCAATTCGTGGCGAAGTCGCGCCAGCACGCGATCACTTCCGGCAAACCGGATCATCAGTTGCCACGCGGCAGTGTTCTGCGTAGACGGTTCTGGCGCCCACTCGTCGGGATCGTGAGGCTCGGATTCACTCAGGTACTCAATCGCCGAGGGACTAACGATTTCGCAGGCAAGGGGGGACAGCGGCGAACGCAGCAGACTGTCACGCAGCGCCAAGCCTTCTCCCAGCGACGCGAATTCACATACAAACGTGATTGTCTGCTGCGGGGAAGGAAACAACTTGAAATTGGCGGAAGTGATTATGGCCAGGCTTCCGTGGCTGCCGATCATCAGCTTCATCAAATCGTATCCGGCAACGTTCTTTACTACCCGTCCACCTCCACGGCCATTCATGCCGTCGCCGCTAATGAAATTGACGCCAATACAGAAATCACGCAAGCCTCCGAAAGCTGCACGCAAGGGCCCTGCGCTCGAAGTGGACAAGGCACCCCCGATGGTCGTGCCCTCAGGAGCTTCGATTGGAAGCAGTTGGCGGTGTTCAGCGCAGGCGGCCACCGCGTGCGCGAGGCTTACGCCCGCTTGCAAAGAAATCGTCAAATCACCGGGATCGTAAGATTCGATGTGATTCAGCTTCTCGGTTGAGAGCGCGACATCTACTTGATCGGGCATGCGTCCGATATGCTGTCGCGTGCCCTTCCCAAATGGAACGACCGTCCAATTCTCTTCAGTGCAGACGCGTAAGGCAGCAGCGATCTGCTCAGTGCTTTCCGGCTGAAGAACCAGTCGCGGAACAACAGAATCGATTGCGTATCGCTGCAGGTCGGTTGTGTCCGTGAGCACCACAGCCGGGCCCAGGAGATTCTCAAAGCGGGAACCAAGATCCCGCTGGACGATTGTGCCTTGATTCACCGCAGCTCCGCTGCAGGGGCGACAGGAGCCTCAACGCTGTGGTGTCCGGGAGCGAAGGCTTCGCGGCAAGTGCGCATTGACGGGAGCATCTTCTGCGGATTCAGCAGAGAATCAGGATTGAAGCAGTTGCGCAGGCGCCTCATCACCTCGAGTTCCGAATCGGTAAAGAGCGTGCACATCAGGTCTTGTTTCTCCATGCCGACCCCATGTTCACCCGTAATCGATCCACCAACGCTAATGCAGAACTCCAGGATCTCGCGTCCGGCGGCCAGCGTGCGCTGTGTCTGCTCGGCATCGCGCGCGTCGAAGAGAATCAGCGGATGCAGATTACCGTCACCGGCATGGAAGATGTTGCCGATTGTGAGTGAGTACTTTCGGCTGACCTCCTCGATTTTGCGCAAGGTTTCAGGAACTCGGGTGCGTGGGATCACACCATCCTGAACGTAGTAAGAAGGAGAAATGCGGCCGATGGCTCCAAATGCCGTTTTGCGGCCCTTCCACAAAAGCTGGCGTTCAGTCTCATCAGCGGCGCGCCGGACTTCACGCGCACGTGTCTTCCGACACAGCTCTGACACGAGTTCGGCCTGTTCATCGACAGCTTCCCGCAATCCTTCGAGCTCGATCAGCAGCACCGCAGCGGAATCAAGCGGGTATCCAGCGTGTACCGAAGCCTCAACCGCCCGCAACGTCCAGCCATCAAGCATTTCCAGGGCGGCCGGTGTGATTCCAGCTGCGGTAAGCGCGACAACGGTGTTTGCGGCGGCCTGCACGTCATCATAGATCGCCAGCAACGTTGCGACGGCTTCGGGAAGACGCGTGATCTTCACCGTGATTGCGGTAGCGATAGCCAACGTTCCTTCAGAGCCGACGAAGAATCCCGTTAAGTCGTATCCCGCCGAGCTTGCTGCTGTGCCTCCGAGCTGGACGATGCGTCCATCGGGCAGAACGATTTCAAGGCCGGTGACGTGGTTCACGGTGACGCCGTACGCAAGCGTATGCGGACCACCGGAGTTCTCCGCTACGTTGCCGCCAATCGTGCAAGCCTTCTGGCTGGACGGATCTGGAGCGAAGTAGAAACCATACGGCGCGAGAGCGTTGCTGAGGTCGAGATTCACAACACCCGGTTGCACCGTCGCGCGCAGGTTCGGGATATCGATGTCTAAAATGCGATTCATCCTCGCGAACGCAAGGATGATTCCACCGCTTCGAGCGATTGATCCACCGCTAAGCCCAGTACCGGCGCCTCGGGGAACAATCGCGAGTCCCTCGCGCGCTGCCAGTTTTACGATTTCTGAAATGTGCTGCGTGGTCTGCGGGAAGACGACATACTTAGGCGCGCCCCGCGCAAGCGAGCCATCGTATTCGTAAAGCATGAGGTCTTCGGGGCGCTCGAGAACAGCGTCACCACCGACAATTTTCCTCAGCTTATGGGCCACTCCGAAGGAGAACATAGGCGGGAAGTGACTCGGATTCTAACACTGCCTGCCGCCGCCCAATGCGTCTGCAGTGCTCGTACCCCGGTGAGAGCAACCCTCGGAATTGTCACGGGCTGCGCAGGTTACATCGCGAGCGCAAACGGTTGCATGCGATCGGTGTTCTTCCTGATCCAACTGGCAACTGGCGTCCTCAAAGCGAAGTGCATGCGGACATCTTCCGTCTCGAGCGTGCGCCAGTCGCCGCGCTCACGACGGAATTGCACCTGGCCGTCGAGAATGCGGTACTCGTTGTACGTACCTGGAAATTCCAAGCGAAATGATGGCAGATACTCATTCATGGCGTTTCAAGCTTGGATGTCAACTTGCGCCAATGTGAAGCTCGGGGGTGCCAACTTTTATGGCGAGGAGCGGCGAACGCACGTTGCTACTGAGGGTTGCCGATGAAGATGAAGTAAGAGTTATTCCAGAGCTGTGTTGGAATTGAGCCTCTCTGGCGTGCTGTGATCACCAGGTTGTAAGCTCCACCTGCCGCAAGTTCCTCAAGCGGCATGACGCGCGCATCTGGTTGAACAACCGCCAGATACTTCAAGAAACTAAGTGTCTCCTGCGGACCCGAGTACCCCGGAGCGGCAAAAGTTGTCTCAGTTGTGCCATCAGCAAAGTGCCAGGCCAGTGAAGCTGCTAATCGCACCGCTGATTCGTAATCATCGTGCTTCACCGCCTGCGGCGCAGGGTTGTCGAAAATGATTTTCAGCTTGCGCTCATCCTCGCGCGTGAATTCGCGGACCATCACGGTTTGCGAGCGTGCTGTGGCCTTCCAATCAATGTGACGCGCAGCATCTCCGGGAGCGAACTCTCGCAGGCGGTACAGATCGTAGCCCCGACCGGCCACGAAGACCTCAAACTCTCCGCGAAGCGCGGGAAGAATTGTGAGGAACTCTTCCGTAGGTTCCACCGCAGGGAGCACGATCAACTCACGTTCGAAAGGAACCACGCGTGTTTTGGTAAGAAAGGAAAAAGGAAACCGCGTTGCGACTCCGAGACCATTCTGGGCATATCGTCCGCGGCGCGGGAACTTGAGTTCCACCGCGATAGATTCCGCGTGCTTGGAACGCAAATACGGAAAGTACACCGGCCGAGTCAGGATCGGATCAGGCGGGTTGCTTGGCGGAACGGGCCTGAGCTGGAGATCGGGCAGACGAAACCACTGTCGCGAGGCTGGCCGGAATGGTGGAATTCCAAGCTCTGTCCGTTGCCAGCGCCAGCGTCGACGCTGGTCGGGTTTTTCAGGCACCACACTTACCGAAAACGATGGCAGTCGGCCGTCGTTGCGGATGGTGATCGCCCCAAGACACGGCTTACCAGCAAAGACGTTCTCAGGCAACGCGACCTTCAGGGTGAGGCCAAAGAGGACGATAGAGGAAGCGAAGCCGGACACCAGCACTGCGGCCAACATGGCTGCAACGATGATGAAAAGCAGGTTGTTTCCGGTATTGAGCGCCGCAATTCCAAGCACGAGCACGAAAAGGATGTAGACCAGTCCTTCACGCGTGAGTTCGTAGCGAACATTAAAGCGAAGTCGTTCGAGCGCGAGTCGTTTTGCCAAAAAGGGAATAGTGGTGAGGCCCACCACCCCGGCAGTCAGCAACGCCAGCGAAGCCGTGATCGCGGTACCAAACAAGTTGCCTTCGTCGCGGAAAGTGGAAGAGAGGATTGCGAAGCTGAATGAAAGGATCAGCCCCAGCAGGGCGATGAAGAAGCGGATCCAGGCTTCCCGATCAATCTCCTGGAAGAGTTTGGCTGCTCTACCGAGCACGCGCCGACTTTTGTTTTTTTCGCTCACGCCACCACAAAATTAGCAAAACCACTACTGCGATAGCCGCAAAGAACAGCTGCAATTCTTCCAATTCGGTCCTCAACCAATCCCATCGGCTGCCGAAGACGTATCCGAGGCTAGCGATCGCTGTGACCCATAGCACGGCGCCGAGGAAATTGAAGAGTACAAACTTCTTCCAGGGCATCTTGAGCACTCCGGCAAGTGGGCCCGCGATGATGCGCATGCCAAACACAAACCGGGCAAACAGCACAGTAAAGGTTCCGTAGCGCGCGAAGAACCTCTCGCCACGCTGAAGGTGTTCTTGAGAGATACGGAAAATTCGGCGCTGGCGATCGAGTAGGGGTCTGCCGCCCTTGTAGCCGATCCAGTAACCAACATTGTCGCCAATAGTGCACGCGATGACCCCTACGATAATGATTCCCCAAAGCGTAAGCCGGTGCTCGGAGAAGGCAAGGAACGCTGCAAAGAGTAGCGTGGTCTCACCGGGCAGGGGAATGCCCGCATTCTCGAGCAGCAGAATGACGGCTATGGTCCAATAACCATATTCGGCAAAATATTTCCGTAGCAGCTCGAACAAGTGCATTGGTCGAGCGAAGCATAACAGGAGACGTTCAGGCGGCAATCGGATGATTACGCCAGCGGACCAACTTAGGTCATGTGATCAGTGGGACCGCAGACCGTTGCATTCTGTTGGTGTCTGTCACGAGACTGGCTCTTGAGCCAATCGCTCACTGCGCGGTTGAAGTTCGCGGGCGATTCCTCATAGGGAAGATGCCCGACATTTTGCATTACCACCAGCTCCGCTGCGAGCGCCCTCTGAAGCTGGTATGCGGATTCCAGTTCCACCACAGGATCGCGATCGCCCCAAATAAGGAGCGTCGGCAGCTCCGCAAGTACCGGAAGATGAGTTTTTAGACCTTCGATGTCGTTCTTGAAGGTTCTAAGACATGACCGGATGTGCGGAACCGCCCCCTTCGTCCGCAGAGAACGGGCATAACCAATTCCGCTGCCTGGGACCATGCCACTTGGGTCGGCGTACATCCGCCCAATGCCGTAGTCCCATGCGAAGCCAGGCATGAACGGCGCTAGGCGAATGAAAATTCTGCCCAGTGCGCTCAAGTAAAACTGGACTACGCTGTGATAGCCGACCGCGAAAGGATTGGCGGGCGATACCAACACCAAGCATTCGACGCCCTGTGGATTGAGCGCCGCAAGCTCCATTACCACCGACCCTCCATGGGAACTTCCGAGGATGTTCGCTCTCTTCAATCCGACCTGGTCCATGAATTCGCGAAGGCGGGTCGCCGTGCCACGCAAGGACACGTCCAGGGCCGGATTGCGATCGGTGTAGCCGACGCTCAGCAGGTCCGGCAAAAAGACCCGAAACTCGCGCATCAGTTCGGCGCAGTTAAGGCGGAAAGAAAAGGAAGAGGCCGCAATGCCATGGACCAGAATCAGAGGCGGTCCGCTGCCGCCAACAAGATATCGTAGACCTCCTCCGGAAATGGGAGCCCTGCATTCCTCCATGCCGGGGAACACCGACGATGAAAGCTGAGCAATCATGGTGACTGGAAGGACCGCGGAAAACGTCGGTCGTGGCCGCCTGAAATTCCCTGTTATTTTTTTGAACCCCTACAAAAATGCACTAAGTCGTTGGATGATTACGGGTTGGGTAGCAAACCATAGAATTCCCTGTTAGTTCCCTCCTATTTTTTTGAATCGCTAAAAAAAATGCACTAAGTCCTTGGATGATGACAGGTTAGGCAGCAAACCACAGAATTCCTTGTTAATTCCCTGGTTGCAGAGAGAATTTGCAGATTATGGGCAGAATTCAATGATTTTTTCGTCCATTTGGAAAACTCCCCTGTAATTGTCCTTGTTATTTCTTATTGAGGCTAGGTTTTCTGCAGCTTTAAGCAACCAACCACGTCGGAAAAATTGGGGATTGTGGCTGGCGGGCAACTCTGGAGCAGCAACTTACCTCCAACTGTGCTGTATCGCCTCTGTCGCTTCTGTTTGGGGAGCTGAATAAGCTCCCCACTTTTTTGTTGGCTACTGCTTCTGGCCACCAAAGTCCGGTAGTTCAGCCTCCGCACTGCCATCCGCCCGCGGATCGGACGCTGCGAAATTCATTTTCTTGCTGGAGTCATGCAGGATAGCCTGCCCGCGTCCCATTTCTGCGGAATACTGCTTGCGAACTTCCAAGTTGTGTCCTTTGGCCCGCAGCTGATCGATCACTTCCCGTTCTACACGGCTTTCAATGGGTATATGGCAGAAATCGCGACCAACCGTAAACCGCGGGGCCGATAGCGCTGCTTGGATGTTCATGCCGTAATCGACTAGGTTTGACACAAATTGGGCATGTGCAAGCGGCTGGTTGAAACCGCCCATGATGCCAAATCCAATGTGTTGGTCACCCTTCTCCATAAAGGCTGGAATGATGGTGTGAAAAGGACGTTTGCGTCCCGCGAGAACGTTCGGATGTCCTGCTTCCAAGACAAAGAGTGCCCCACGATTCTGCAGCGGGAAACCCATGCCTTTCACCACGACACCTGATCCAAAAGCGGAATAGTTGCTGTTGATCCAGGAAACGATGTTGCCTTGTCGATCGACGGTCGTGAGATAAGTAGTGTCGCTGGCGTTGGGAACACCGGCCCCATAGTCGCAGCGCGCTTTCTTCGGATCGATCAGCTTGGCCCGCTGCGCGGCATATTCCTTAGACAGCAAGCGTTGAGTCGGTACTTTTTCCACGCGCGGATCGGCAAGGTAGCGTTGCAAATCGGCATAGGCCAACTGCATGGCTTCGATTTTCTTGTGCAGTTCGGCGGTCCCTTGCGGGCCGTCGGGCGCCGGTGCCGTCTGCTCCATGATATTGAGCATGGAAAGCGCTGCCATTCCCTGACCATTAGGCGGCAGCTCATAAACCCGCCAGCCACGATAGTCCGTCGAGACAGGCTCGACCCACTCAGGTGCGAACTGCGCAAGATCGTCTGTGGTCATGGTGCCGTCGAGTTGCGTTGAGGTAGAGATCAGCGCCTGCCCAATCTCGCCGTGGTAAAGGACATCAGCGCCGCCATCGGCTAACAGTCGCAGGGCATGCGCATAGTCTGGATTCTTGAAGATGGCACCCAAATCCGGACGGCGGCCGTTAGGCAGGAAGACCCGTTTACCTTCTTCGGTAAAGTGAGCGTTCGACCAATAGTCGTGAATAATCTCGGGGACTGCGTACCCATTTTCGGCGTAGTAGATCGCAGGCTGAAACAGGTCCTTCCAACCCAGCTTGCCAAAGCGCTTATGCATCGCCGCCCATCCAGCCACAGCGCCGGGTACCGTAACGCTGTCAATGCCATGCGTCGGCATTGTGACGGCTCCCTTGGAACGAAGATGCTCGGGAGTAAGTGCCCGCGGAGCCCATCCACTAGCATTGATTCCGGTGAGATGTCCGGTCGTGGAATCCCAATAGATGGCGAACATGTCTCCACCAATGCCGTTCATCATGGGTTCGGTAACAGAGAGGACCGCATTTGCGGCGATTGCCGCATCCACCGCCGAACCGCCTTTTGCCAATATGTGTGCTCCGGCCTGGGAGGCAAGATAGTGGCTGGTCGCCACGATACCGTTCGGCGTGATCACCATTGAACGGCCATGTGAGCGGTCCTGCGCTGTCGCAGAGGTGGTGATCAGAAGCGTCATCGCGAAGACAATAAACGGTCGCATCAGGTATGCGGAGCAGACGCTATGTGCAACAGCAAGAAGATACAGGAGATGGGAGCCGTACAAGAGAGGAATTTAACGATACCGAGGCAAGCTGGTCGGTCCTTCAGCTGCAGCCTGGTACTCACCCGACGGTTACGGAGAAGTACGCTTTTTCATATCACCGTCCCATTAACCGTACCGAGCTTACGAATCCGAGAATATAATTGAG
>C688J18823_10000625_pt1 | contig 20631 bp, 17 predicted proteins | sample HopSoiMetagenom1_FD_18823 | JGI IMG/M metagenome (IMG submission 18823) | reverse complement strand
GCCGCTGGCAAGTTGCCGGCCGCATCCTTCAGGGTTCCCTTCGGTATAGATTTAGACGCGGCTGTATCCTGATCGTCACCTTGTTTGACACTGTTACATCGCATTCCTAGAGTTGGATTTTCAAGCGGGGACACCTGTGCCGCTGCTGCGTCTTTGCTCGACATCCGAGCTTCCACCGGACGGAGAAGCCATGGAAATGGTGCTGAATGGCCGCGTGATCTGCGTCGCTAAGGCAGGCGGCAAAGTATCGGCGATGGACAATGTCTGCCTGCATCGTGGTGGTCCGCTGGGCCAGGGCGTTGTTGAAGCGGACAAAATCATCTGTCCCTGGCACGGCTGGACGTTCGATCGGCAAACCGGCGCCGCCTCTCATGACACCGCCACCAGAGTTCCGGTCTATCCTGTGACGATTGAGGGGGATGATGTGATGATATACATCGACTAGCAACTAGTCATCGCAGCAACGCGAACCGGGGGCCCTAATGAAGCAAGCTTTCACCGCATTGATTTTGCTGGCCGCTTCGTCCAGTGCAGTCGCAGACCTGAAGGTCACAAACAAAATGATCGTTGGCCGACAGGAATTCGGCAGCACTGTATTCGTGAAGCAAGGAAAAGTCCGCAGCGAAACGAGCTTTATGCTCGGATCATCTGCGGTGGTCATTCAGGACTGTTCCAATCACCGCATGATCCAGCTCAACGAGCGGGCGCGCACCTACTTGACGACCAACCTCGGGGTGAACCAGGAAGCCACGAGTTCGGATTCTGGACAAAGTGGAACTGTCACGCTGGATATCAACCAGGAGGACACCGGCGAGCGCAAGCAATTCTTCGGACAAACAGCACGCCACATTAAAGGGATCATCACGTCCGAAGGCGGATCCGCTGCGTGTCGCAGCAATTTTCAAGTAGCGACTGATGGCTGGTACATCGATATTCCGGCAACTCAAGGTTGTGCCCCTGCCGAATTGGAGATGCTACGCAACCGGATGCTTCGCGACGGCTGCGACGACAGCATAGGAATAAAGGTATCGGGCGTCGAGCGTCTCGGATATCCGGTGCTCCTGGACACGGTAATCAAAGAGAAGCAGGGGGATTTGACCTTGCATCAAGAGACGACCGATCTGTTGAGCGCCAGTCTTGATTCCGGTCTTTTTGAGGTCCCTGCAGGATATAAACGGGTCCAGAGCTATCACGATCTCGTGGGCCTCGGGACGGGGGGAACAAGCGAAGGTGGTGCGTTATCGCCGAGCACAAACACGAAGAAACGAACAATCCGCATTGGAGTCACGCAGGTTGCCAGCCGGGTATCCAGCTCGCTCTCCACTGATGGCATGCAGCAGGAACTTGTGGACGACATCAACTTTCTGGGAGGCCAGGCCGTACTGGTCCCAGCGGATCCTCACGACCGTGAAGCGGCTCTGGAGCAAGCGAAGCAGCAAGGCTGTGAGTACGTTGTCTTCACCATTATCAATGAGTTCAAAACCGCGAGCGTTGGCCAGCGGCTGGGAAGCGTTCTGGGCCGCGGAAGCCTCGGTGGTGTAGGTGGTTCTGGGCAGGGTCGCGTCGAACTCAACGCTGAGGTCAAAGTCTTTGCGCCAGAGAATGCTACGCCCGTCTTCGAGGGAGACGTCAACTTCCGGCAAAACGATGCCGATGCAACGGCTAGGGGACTGATGCACACTGAAGCGAGAAACGTGATGCTGGAAGTCAGGAAGCTGCAGGGCAGTCGCTAGCAAACACCGTGCGAGCGTGAACGTAACAATGCGGCACCGCAGTCGCGTATGGCAGAGTCATAATCGGCTGAGTGGCTACGCGCTTGCCGCTACGGCGACTTTTGACAGCTCCTCACCGAACCTTACCGACACTACTTTTGACACGCCAGGCTCCTGCATCGTGACGCCATAAAGCACGGGCGAGGAGCTGATAGTGCGCTTGTGGTGAGTGATCACAATGAACTGCGTGCGATCGCTCATCTCCTTCACCAACTCGGTGAATCGTTCCACGTTGGACTCATCAAGCGGCGCATCGACTTCGTCCAATATGCAGAACGGACTAGGTTGATACTGGAAAATTCCTACCAGGAGTGATAACGCAGTCAGAGCCTTCTCACCACCCGATAGCAGCAGCACATTCTGCAATTTCTTTCCCGGAGGTGAAGCAACAATGTCGATGCCACTCTCCGATGAGTTTTCCTCGTCAGTTAACTTCATGAAGCCATGACCACCGCCAAAGAGCTTGCGAAAGGTGACCTGAAAATTCTCGTTGATCTTCGCAAACGCCTCTTCGAACTTCTGCCTCGAAAAGTCATCGATCTCCTTGATTGTGTCCTGCGTGTTCTGGATCGATTCGAGCAGGTCCTTACGCTGAGTTTCAAGGAATTCATGCCGCTGCGCTGTCTGCTTGTATTCCTCCAACGCCATCATATTCACCGGACCCATATTGTCGAGCTTCGTCCTCATCTCGCGGTAGAGCTCGTCTTCCTGCGCAAGCTGATCACCCTCGACTACGTAAATGGATGTGTCCGCCAGCAGGGAATCTGAAGTGAGAGAAAGCTCCTGCAGGCAAGTGTCGGCCAGATGTTGTAAATCAGATTGAAGTCTCGCCAGGGCGGTGGAGACTTCGCTGCGACGATCGCGCACTTCCTCAAGTTGCTGACGAACCCTGCGAAGGGCTGCCTCAAGCTCGGCACTCAGCGAGCGGACCTGTTCGGCGGCTTGTTTCAATTCAGCGGCCTTGGTTTTGCACTGCTCCCTCTCAGCCTGCAGGGAAATCAAGAGTTCATTGAGGTGAACGTTTTCCGTCTCGCGTTCTTGCTGTTCAGCGCCTGCTCCCGCGATCTGCGACTCCAACCCTTCCGCTCGCGAGGCGACTTCCCGCACCATGCGGTCGATTCGTTCAAGAGCCGTTGCGGCCGCGCGACGTCGTTCCTCCCATGCGGCCAGACGGGCGTTAGCTTCCGCCGCCCGCTGCATAGCAGTATCACGTGTGGCGCGATGGTCCGCCAACGTCTGCTGCGCATTGCCCAATTCCAGCTCAAGCTCGCATTGGCGGACCTCATGGCGTTCGAGTTCCTCCCGCTTAAAGCCCAGCAGCTCCTGCTTGCCTGATTGCTGCTGCTGAATGCGATCCATCTCCAAACGGAACTGATGAAGGCGCTGCTCAGTTCGAGAGAGTTCAGATTCCATTTGNTTGAGAGCGACACCTGAACTGTGTGCGTTCTTTTCAGCCTCGCGCCTTTCGTCTTGCAGTCGGTCCAGTAGCGCAGCGAGCTCAGTTACTTCACGTCCGAGCGTCTGGACGCGCAACTCTTCGCGACGCAGAGCTTCTTCCAACCCTTGTACCATGCGATCGATGTCGCGCAATTCACGCTTGAGCGACAGTGGACCCTCTGTACGTTGCTTGCCGCCGGTGACAGTCACGTTGTGGAAGGTCTCGCCAGAAGGGGAGAGGAAGAAGGCGTCCGGGTTCTCCAGTGCTAGTTCAAGGGCAACCCTTGAATCTGGGGTGATGTATCCATCCCTCAATTTGGGCAGTATGACTTCCAGGGATTTACCAAAGCCATTGAGCACGCGAATGCAACGCGTGAGCGGAACGACCGAGTCGCGTACGGGAACACGCGGTGCATTCTCGTCCACCGCAAAAGAGAACTTGGCTTGTGAGTCGCTGGGGTGGACAAGAAAGGTGGCGCGTCCATCGGCATCCGACTTCAGCAGACGCATACCTTGCTCGGCGGCATTCCACGATTTGACCACGATGTAGTTCAATTCATCGCGAAAGAAGTCGTCGATGACGCCCTCATACTGTTCATCCACTTCCAGGAAATCTGCGAGAACACCAACCGGCGCGAGTCCACCTTCAAGGGCATTCGCTTTCAGCAGGCGCTTCACCGATTCCGTAGAGTACCCATGATCTCTCAGCAACGCTTCTATGGAAGCTTTCTTGCCCATGGCTGTGGCGAACTCTGACCGTAGCCCGTCGAGATAGCGCTTGCACTCGAGTTCCAGCGCGCGCTTCTCCTCAAGAGAGTTGCGAACTTCGCTGATGCGGTTTGCGAGTGCGATTACTGTCTCGTTGATGGATTCGAACTCCATCGTGACTTGGCCGCGACGTCCGCCGAGCGCTTCTGCTTCCGCGCCGGTCGCCTCGCGTTCCGCCAGAGTGCGTGCGCTGTGGGCAGCTAGTGCTGCGAGATGATCTTCGGCTTGTGATATCTCGCTCCGCACCTTTGCCGCGGCTGACATCACCTCGAACACCGATCTGCGCCGCTGTTCCTGCTGGCGCTCGAGATCCTCAACTTGTTGTCGGGCTTCCGCTGTACGTTCCTGCTCAAATCGATATTGCTGTTCTGCCAGTTCGACGTCAGCCGCTGCAGACTCAAGTACCGCGCGGTTGGCCGCCTCTTCGGTTGAGAGCTCCTGGACACGCGTGCGCGTGCGCTCAAGCTCAGCGGAATCAGAAGCGTTGCGCGCCACCAATTCCGCGCAGCGCTCCTCATTGTTGCTCCGCCGGGAATTCGCGCGGCCTGCTTCGAGATCGATCCCACTGAGCCTCTCCACTATGCTGCGTGCCTCAGCCTCAATTGCATGGCCTTGATTGACTGCAGCGGCGTGCTCGGCTTCCATCTGTTCCAACGAAGCGCTGCTCTCATTCATTTCGGCACTGAGCGCTCGTATCTGCTCTTCAAGACTGCTGTTCTCCCGTACCATCTGCGACAGCTTGCTGGCAAGAACTATGCGCAGCTTTTCACGCATTTCTTCGCGTAGCTTGGCGTACCGTTCGGCTTTAGAGGCTTGGCGCTTCAGCGAGTTCATCTGCCGCGTGACTTCATCAAAGATGTCGTTGATGCGCGAGAGATTCTGCCGCGACTGTTCGAGACGAAGCTCTGAGAGCCGCTTCTTGGTCTTGAACTTAGTAATTCCCGCTGCCTCTTCGATGATGGCGCGGCGATCGTGCGGCTTGCTGGAAAGGATCTGTCCGATGCGTCCCTGCTCGATGATCGCGTACGATTCTGGACCGAGCCCCGTCCCCATGAAGATGTCCTGAATGTCGCGCAGCCTGCAGAGTTTTCCATTCAGCAGGTATTCACTTTCGCCGGAACGGAAAAGACGGCGTGTGACCACGATTTCTCCCGCATGGAACTGCGCCTTGAACTTTCGGCGGCGGATCTTCAGCACCACTTCAGGCGAAAGTTCGGAAGCTTCGGGGCAGGGAACTGCTTCTGGGCCAGCTGATTCAGCGGGAGCTTCCGTTACCACCCCGAGCACCTCGCCTGATTCGCTGTGTTGAGGAGGAGCAGTAATTATGTTTCCGTCCGCGTCCATAAACTGGCCGGGGCGCGTTTCTTCTTCGGCTTGCGCCGCATCTTCGATTGAAGCTGCACGGATACCAGCTTCGTCCCAGTCTTCACCACAAAAGTCGTCCTGGATGTCGATCTCGGGAGCTCCGCCGTGATCGCCTTCATAGACCTCCGGATCAATGAGGGTTAGAGCAACCTCCGCCATGCCGGTAGGTTTCCGGTCGCGTGTTCCAGCAAAGATCACGTCTTCCATGCGTGCGCCGCGAAGGGTGCGCGCAGATTGCTCGCCTAATACCCACGAAATTGCGTCCGAGACGTTCGACTTCCCGCAGCCGTTCGGGCCCACGATGGCAGCAATCCCTTCTCCGTGGAACTTCAACTCCGTCCGGTCGCAAAACGATTTGAATCCCAGTATCTGAAGCTTCTTGAGCTTAAGCACAACACTCTCCTTTTGAGAGGCAAGAGGAGACCTTGAGCACCGCACTACCAAGGCCGCCTGCGGTCGGCAAACACGTCAATTCAGTGGTCTAAGAGCTGTTTACTCAAATGGTCACCCTGGGCACGTCTCGCGCGCTGGGCCGGAGACCCAGCAACCTGCGACGTGCTCACTTTACGATTGGGTGCAAGTCGAGTCAACATAGCTACCCAATATGTTGTGGATATTATGACAGGAACACAGGATGTCGCACCTGTGTTACAGCAGGGACATGTAGAACTTGCCATTCAGAAACTTTGGCGGGAATGGTCCAGAGCTGTGGAAATCTTAGCAGAAATCTACGTCAGATCAGCATTAATACCAGAATGGTTGTTGGTTCACTGCCCTTCTCGTTGAGTGGCACGACTTTGCTTCTTTGCGCTTCTGCGTGAGGCAAACCCCCAACTCCGCGACGAACTCATTCGCCTCTTCGGAGCGGGCTAAGCGAAGTTCTTGTTCAATTGCGCCTGATAAAATCCCGCCCGTGGCCATTCTGAGAATCCTGTCAGTACTGCTGCTGATTTCTTCCTTGTTTCTCCTTGGGCAGACCACTCGCAATTCAACCCACACACCGTTGCATCGTGGCACTTCACGTTTCGCCAAGGCGCAATATGTCGTGCCTGATCTCGCCGAGAGATTGGCCAAATACAAGCGCGTGGCGATCCCATTCAACAAAACGAAGTTCTCCGCGCGCGAACTCCAGTTAATTGAAAAACTGGTCGATGCCTCCCGTTATCTCGACGACATCTTTTGGCGTCAAAGCGATCCTGAAGGACTCGAACTCTACAAGCGGCTCGAAACGTCGCAGAATCCGCGTGACGTACAACTTCGCCGATTTCTCCTGATTAACGGCAGCCACTTCGATCTCACAAATGAAAATAGGCCGTTTGTCGGAACACAGCCCATGTCGCCGGGCCGCGGGATTTACGCTGAAGGACTCACGCGTGAGGAGTTGGAAAAATACGTTGCTGCTCATCCTGAACAGAAGGACGAGCTGTACAGTTCATACTCCGTTATCCGCCGCAATGGCGAGCGGCTAGTAGCAATTCCGTACCACACTGCGTATCGTCAGTTCCTGATTCCCGCCGCAAAAGCACTGCGGGATGCCGCTGGTCTCTCTGATGACAAATCGTTCGCCGATTTTCTTCGACTTCGCGCAGACGCTTTCCTGTCCGACGATTACTACAAGAGTGATCTTGCCTGGGTAGATCTCCAGAACTCCAAATTCGACGTGATCATGGCGCCCTATGAGACATATCTGGACGGAGTGCTCGGCGTAAAGACTTCCTATGGGGCGGCGGTGATGATTCGCAATGAGGCGGAGAGCGCAAAACTGGCAACTTATCAGCAGCACGTGCCCGAAATTCAAGATGCATTGCCGCTTCCCGCAGAAGACCGTCCCTCAAAGGCAGGGCAGCCGTCCCCGATGGAGGTGATGGACACTCCATTTCGTGGTGGTGATCTGCGCCATGGCTATCAGGCGGTTGCCGATAATCTGCCCAACGATGCGCGTATTCACGAACAGAAGGGCACAAAGAAAATCTTCTTCAAGAACTACATGGACGCCCGCGTCAACTATGTGATCCTGCCGCTCGCCAAAGGTGTTATGGATCCGCAGCAAGCGGCGCAGGCTAGCGCCGCAGGCTACATGGCATCCACAGTCATGCATGAAATGTGCCATGGCCTGGGTCCGGCCTATTCGCGGACGTCTTCAGGAAAAAAGGACATTCGCCAGGCACTGGCCGATGTTTACCCGGGATTGGAAGAAGCGAAAGCCGATGTCGTGGGCATGTATAGCCTGAGATTCTTAATGGACAAAGGTGTTCTCCCGAAGGAGCGCGAACAGGAATACTACGCATCGTATGTGGCCGGCATCTTCCGCACGGTTAGATTTGGAGTTGGGGAGGCGCATGGCCGAGCGGAGATGATGGAGTTCAACTATCTGAGCGAGCAGAAAGCAATTACCCGGAATGCATCCGGACGTTACACCATCGACTATGCCAAGATACCCGACAGCATCGCAGCGCTTGCAAAGGAGTTGCTGGAACAGGAGGCGACCGGAGACCGCGCTCGTGCGACTGCCTGGTTTCAGAAGTACGATGTGATGCCCGGCGAACTCAAATCAACTCTCGCACAACTGCGAAGTGTGCCGGTCGATGTCGATCCCATCCAACCATTCCCGGAGAGAGTTGAGTAAGCCTATGCAAAAGACTGAGAAGCGAAAATATGAGCGAGTATTGTTGCCGGAAGAGTCCGCCGCGTACGTCGAGGATTCCAAAGGCAAGCGTCTGGGCCGTTTGCGCGTGATTGGCCAAGGAGGTCTTTTCTGCGAGTGTGATCCGAGTGCCTACCGCGCCGGCGAAGCTGTTCTCCTGCGCATTGTCGATCCAAGCGAAGGTATCGAACGCAATCTGAACTGCGAAGTGCGGTACACCGAAGACAAAGGAATCGGTTTTGCATTCGATGACCTTGGTGCAGATTCTGCCGTTGAAATCGGCGTCATCATTGGCAAGTACTATTCAGCAGGTAAGACGTAGCGGCTCCACGTCTGAATCGAGAGGTTGCGCGTGACGATCTTCATTTCACTTTTGCTTGGCTTTGCCACAGGAATCTTGTCAGGTCTGGTAGGAATTGGCGGTGGCATCATCATTATTCCTGCACTGATCTACGGCTTCCACATGAGCCAAAGACGGGCGCAGGGTACTTCGATTGGAGTGTTGCTGGCGCCGATTGGTATTCTGGCCTTCCTCGAGTACTACAAAGCCGGTAACGTCGATGTGAAGATAGCGCTGCTGATCGCTTTCGGGTTCGTCTTTGGGGCTTACTTCGGAGGTGCTTGGGCACAGCAGATACCGCAAGCCGTTCTGCGCAAGATCTTCGCTATGCTGCTCGCCGTTACAGCGGTGAAGATGTTCTTTCAGAAGTGAGGCTCGAGTCGCGCGACTGCCTTCGGAAATAAAAGAATACAGGTATTCCCGCAACTATCACCAGGCTCCCCAAGAGGGATCTGTTCAGGTTCTCAGTAAAAGTTGAATAGAGCAGAAAGGCGGCTGCTGCAATGAAGACTGCTGGCACAACCGGGTATCCCCACGTCCGATATGCGCGCCGTGCATGCGGCATACGGTGGCGAAAAATAAAAATTGTGCTGGCTGCGATCATATAAAAGAGCCATTCCGCGAAGATGGCGATTGAAAATAGTTGTTGGAAGCGCGAGACCAGCAACAAGAGTATGCAAGCGAGTACAGCTTGGACGATCAAGGCATTCCCCGGTGTGAGATATCGCGGATGCACTTCCGCCAGTGCGCGAAAAAAATAGCCATCGCGAGCGACTGCGAAGGGTACACGGCCGCCGCTCATCACTGTTCCGTTTAAACCCACAAGCATGGAAAGCGCCATCCCCGCAGAAACAACCAGCGCTCCAGCGGCGCCAATGGCAAGGCGGGTCGCATCAGACGCTGGACGCTCCGACCCAGCGATCTGGGACGCCGGAAGGACATATTGAACGGCCGCGTTCGTCGCCATATACAGCGCTGCGACAAGCAGCACTCCCACGATCAGCCCGAGAGGAATATTGCGCTCGGGACATTCAATCTCTTCGCTCACCATGTTGAGATCGTTCCAGCCGTCGTATGCCCAAAGTGCGGCAACCAGCGCGACCATGAATCCGCTTACACCGCCTGTAGCTCCTGAATATGTCGTAGAAAAATTGCTGAGAGTGCCTCCAGTGAAGCTGAAGGCCACTCCCACGATCGCTGCAATCATCAGCACCTTCAGCCATGTGAAAACGAATTGGAAATCGCCGGCTTTACGGACTCCGACGTAATTCAAAGCCGAGATTACGACAGTCGCGAGCAAAGCTCCCAGTTGCGCCCACGTAATTGGAAAAGGAGACGAGATCACGTTGTTGCTGAGGAATCGGAACACCTGAAACGTTCCTAAAATGCGCATCAGACCGGTCGTGATAGTCGCGATCGAAGCTGGCTTGGCGATGACGAACCACGTCCACGCATAGAGAAATCCCGCCAGAGGTCCGTATCCGTCGCGCACATAAACATATTCGCCACCTGCCTGTGGCTTCAGCGCGCCAAGTTCCGCGTACGTGAGAGCGCCGAAGATCGAAAGAATGCCGCCCACGATCCAGGCCAGATATACCAGTTTGGCCGAGCCCACTGCCTGCATCATCTCTTTCGGAACAAGAAAGATGCCGCTGCCAATGATTGTGCCCACCACGATGGCGATTGCGTGACGCAAGCCCAACGCGCGCGGAAGCTGACTCGCGCTCGTGGTCCCAGCGGCTGGTCTATGCACTCGCACGCTCCGTTCCTGAAGAGGCAACGAGGCTGACCGTATATCCAATCGCGAATGTCACAATGGTGCCGATTGCCACCAACCAGGTGTAGGCAATCCGAAATCCCGCCCAGCTGGCAAAGTGCGCAGCGCCGAGCCAGAGATAGAGATTCAGTCCGAGGCCGCATGCCATGCCGACGATCGCTCCACTTTCTGTCGCGCGTCGAGTCAGAATGCCTAGTAAGAAAACTCCGAGCAGCGAGCCATAGGCGACGGAGATGATCGTCAACCCAATCTCTACCACGCGTCCGCCATGACGCGAGAGCAGTGCCAATCCGAACAACACTATTCCCCAGAGTACAGTTGCAAAGCGGGAAACAGCAACGCGCCGCGTCTCAGTCGCTTCCGGCCGGAGACGCAGATAAAAGTCAACAACCGTGGTTGAGGAGAGGGAATTGAGCGCTGCGCTGAGGTTCGACATCGCCGCCGCGAGAATCGCTGCAATCAGCAGCCCGGAGATGCCGTGCGGCATTCGGTCCACGATGAAAGTTGGAAAAATGCGATCTGAACTGGTGAATGCAACCGATGGTGGAAACAATTTGAAGAAGGCGAACAGCGAAGCGCCAACCAGCAGGAACAGCCCGAACTGCACCAGGATGAACACGCCGCTCGACAACAGTGCCAGCTTGGCCTGGGTCTCACTCTTTGCCGCGAGTAATCGCTGCACCATCAGCTGATCGGTTCCATGCGTGGACGTAGTGAGGAATGTTCCTCCTATCACTCCAGCCCAGAAGCTATAGCTGTTTGATGGACTAAAGCTGAAGTCGAAGATGCGAAATTTGCCAGCGATGCCTGCGACCTGATGCACGGTACTCCAGCCACCCGGCACAAGATGTAGGATGGTAAAGAACCCAATTACTGTACCCGCGACATAGATTGTCATCTGCACCACGTCCGTCCACACAACGGCCGCCATGCCGCCTTCGAACGTGTACACCAGCGTCAGCAACGTAATGATCGCGACGGAAACTATGTCCCGAGTCCCAGGCATCATTCCCATGCGGGCAAAGATACTAGTGAGGGCAATGCCGACAACGATGGAAATCGCCCAAACTCGGACGCCTTCCGCAGCTGCGCGCGTCGCCAGAAATAGCCCCGCGGTAAAGCGATGCAGACGGCGGCCAAATCGTCGATCGATGAGCTGGTAGGCAGTGTAAAACTCGCCGCGAAAATACTGAGGGATAAAGATGATGCAGATCACCACGCGCGCTATCAGATATCCCATTACGATCTGCAAGAACCCAAAGTCCCGATCGTATGCCAATCCGGGAATGCTGATCACGGTAAGCGTGCTGGTCTCAGCTGAGACGATTGATAGCGAAATCGCCCACCACGGTATGTTGCGATCAGCTAGAAAATAGCTCTTGAGAGACCTATCAGCTGAGCGAAAGTGAATTCCAAACAGCGTGATGCCCAGCAGGTAAACCGCTAATAGTGTCAGGTCGAGAGGGTTGAGTCCCATGCTGATTGGAAACTTGCCATGACGATACAGCAGTCGGCGGTGAGTGGGAAGGAGTGCCGCTCCTACCGTCCAAACATCATCGACAGATTTAGGCGCTTAAACAAATGCTCGCGCCAATCAGGAGTGCCGGAGTCCGCCTCAGGTCAGAATTGAAAAGCGCTAACCCCAAAGCGCGTAATGACCTCCGCCGGTGAATAATATGGCGACACACATCACGATCAGCATCAACTCGTAATTCCAGCCGCTGTTTGCCCAAAAGTCGATATGCCAGACGAAGATCTTCTTCTGAATAGCGCCGAGCATGATCAAGATGAGGCCGATTGCGGCGAGTTGAGTGAACACTCCGAAGCCGACACCGAGGCTGCCCAGAATCTCCGCAGCTCCCAAGAAGATGGTGAGAGCTTTGCCCATGCCAATACTCTTGCTGCGCTCATCGGGATTCTTAAGGTGGTTCCAGCCGCTGGTAAAGAAAACCAGACTCACCATGAGCCTGAGCAGCAGCAAGCCGAGATCCGCGAAACGAGTGAGTCCCGGAATGAGCATGGCAGCCTTTCATCGCCTTGGGCAGAAAGGTCTAGCTGAGGGTGCCGACCATCCTACACCCCAAATGCCGCAGCGCTAGACTGTCGCCGCAGCCGGCAGTTCAGGTTGGCACGTTTCCGGAAATGCGTGGCTTCGGTGCCTTGCCGAATCGGACTGGCGTAACCAATTCGTGGATTTCTCCAGTCTTTTAGCTGATTTGCGGTTCTCCACCTCTGGACGTGTTTCCGTTTCTATCTTCGGCGTTTCCATCCGCAAAACCCCCAAGTCTTTGTGCAGCTTGGATTTAGCGGCAGCTGAGCGAGCAAGAACAGCCTTATCTAAGCTGCAAACATTACTGAAGTCGTAGTTAACCTTACGGTCTATAGGAATCTTCTCTCCGACTTGGCGCCCGGCTATTGTTGCCAACGAACCCCCAGAACATCCAGGCTCGAACAAATTTCTGTTCGTCACGGGAGGAAATTAGGTTCATGCGGAAAATTCTGTTTGCGAGTTTATTTGTGCTTGCCACGAGCTTCTCGCTGTTCGCGCAGAAGTCATCGGACAAGCTCGACGTCTTCGGCGGATATTCTTATGTCCGCTTTAACCCCGGTCAAGGCGCCAGCGCCATCAACCAAAATGGCTGGGAAAGCACGGCAACCTTCAAGCTGACACCGATGTTTGGCATCTCCGCCGATGTTAACGGCAGCTATCACAGCGAGGGCGGAGCCAAGAACAAAATCTACACGTACATGTTTGGTCCTGAGTTGAAGATGCCCAACGCCAAAGGCGCGGTATTTGTTCATGGGCTCTTTGGCTTTGCCCATGACAACGTCAGCACTGATTTTCTGGGCACCAATATTTCGGTGTCTGATAACGCCTTTGCCACAGCCCTGGGCGGCGGTTACGACTGGAAGGCTTCGGACGCAATTTCCGTCCGTCTGTTCCAGTTCGATTACCTCATGACCCGCTTCGGCAGCACCACTCAGAACAACATTCGCATGTCATTCGGCCTAACGTTCCGTCCAAAGTTCGGACGAGGACTGTAGACCTCACCGAAAACAATAATCAGGTTTTCAATGCCGCACCCTTCATATGATGGAGGGTGCGCTTTTTTTTGCATTCGGCCATGTGTCAGGTGTGTGGGTGAGTAGTAGCCGCGGGCGCGTTGTGAGGCAGTAGTTCAGGCTTAACAACCTGCTGAGCGCATGCTTCCTGTATTCTCGACTTCAACTGCGGATTCAAAATGCGAGCCATCTTGGTCCCAAATGTCGGCTGCGAATGACCACACGCCTTCGACAAGCTCTCAGGAATTGGGCCGACGGACACGGCTTCATTTCAGTTCTACTGAACGCCCGGAGAATTGCTGAAGGCTATCAGCCAATTTTCTTAGACTACCCGGTCAAGGCACTGCCACGATATGGGTATGGCAAGCCACCTCATCCCGAACTTGCTCAAATCCTCTCAGCCCGAGACGAGACATACCGTGCGTTGCTTCAGGAGTTCTTGAGGTTTCGTTCTCATCTGCTAAGCATCCCAAAACGGGCTCCCGTTAATTCACCCGATCCTTCTTGGATCCACGAGTGGCTCGGCGGACTCGACACCGTCGCACTATATGGATTCGCGGCCAACAGGAGTCCTTCGTTAATCGTGGAAGTTGGTTCAGGTTACTCGACCAAGCTTATGCGGCGCGCGATCAATGACCATCAGCTAAGTACAAAGCTCGTCTCGATTGATCCCCATCCAAGAGCTGAGATCGATAGCCTCTGCAATGATGTCATCCGACAGCCTCTTGAGGAGTGTGATCTGCGCATATTCGACCAATTGCAATCGGGGGACATACTCTTCATGGACGGCTCCCACCGATGCTTGATGAATTCCGACGTGACCGTCTTTTTCCTGGAAATTTTGCCCAGAATAAAAGCCGGCGTGCTGGTGCATATCCATGACATCTTTCTGCCTGAGGATTACGTGCCCTACTGGATGCAGCGTTACTACCCGCATCGTTACTGGTCAGAGCAGTACGTCCTAGCCGCCAGTTTGCTTGCCGGACACAAGGGTTACGAAGTGGTCCTACCGAATCATTACGTCAGCATCACTCCCGCACTCTCGGGCGTGCTGGATCCGTTCTGGAACACTCCTTCAATGCAAGACGTGTCGAGGACTGGAACGTCCTTTTGGATCGAAACGCGATGACCACGTTGTGGCAACTGCAGATGGTTACGGCTAGAGTTTCGGAAGCGCGACCATACACCACGCACGCAGGTGACTTCTAGGCGCGAAGCTTGTCAATCACCTTACGCACTTTGGCGATCGGCCCAGAACGGAATCTGGATTCCACAAATGCCCAGCGTGGGAGATCCACGATCAGTTCAAACTCCTTCATGGAAACCGCCTGTCTGGAATCCATGGGCTTGCCCGCCTTTAGCGTGCGAAGTGCGTCTTCGATGGCGTGAGTCATGCGAAATAGCACGGTGGTTGGGTACAGCGCCATGGTGAATCCAAGATCCTGAAGCTGCTTCGGGCTCATCCAGGGAGACTTTCCTCCGCCTTCAAAGACATTCACCACTTTATGTACGCCTTTAAATTCACGAGCAATGCGTCGCAGATCTTTCTCGCTGTGCTCGGCCTCGATGTAGATGGCATCTGCTCCAGCTTTCAGATACAGTTCGCAGCGCCGAAGCGCATCATTCAGTCCGTTTGGTTCAGCGGCATCGGTGCGCGCGATGATAAAGACCGAGTCCTTGCCCGACCGGGCTGCGGCTGCCGCACGTATTTTTTGGGCCATCTCGTCCGGTGGGGAAACCTCTTTGCCGGCCATGTGACCGCACCGCTTGGGTGGCTTTTGATCCTCGACGAAGATGGCGGAGATACCCATCGCGTCGTAGACGTTGACCGAGTGGGTCACGTTCTTCACATCGCCATAGCCGTCATCGCAGTCCACCAATACCGGCAAACTGGANGCACCGATGATCTCGCGCACGGCTTCCGACTTCTCGCCGAAGCGGATTAGGTCGATGTCCGGAACTGCGAACCTAGCGCCTTCGAGCGCGAATCCGCCGACCTGGTAAGCGACGAATCCCGCCCGCTCAATAAGCTTCGCGGTGAGAGCATCGTGCGCAGCCGGCAATTGCAGCAATCTATGCCGCTCCAAGAGCGACCTCCAGCTCGGGCGCACTACTTGGGTGTTAGGCATAGTGTGATACGTGCTGCTCGGCTCCTTCTGCAGTCGTAAATTGTGAGATGCGAGGCAGAGAACGTCGGGAGCTGCTGGACAACGGGAGCGCGCCTGAGACGAGCAGATGGACTCCGCATTAGCCGCACTAGAAGCGGTGATGATGATCCTTCAACGCTGAATATCAGGAATTCCCTTATTGTAAGTAGTTGAATCCATAACATAACATCGGCTCGTCCACCCGCAAACCATGGCATTCCTATCTCAATGGTCGCCGAAGCTAGTCCTCTCTTTGAAGGGCTACACACCTCGGAAATTCTTCTCTGATTCTGTGGCTGGCATCACCGTTGGACTAGTGGCACTGCCACTGGCGATGGCCTTCGCCATTGCTTCAGGAATGTCCCCGCAGGCGGGACTCTACACCGGGGTTCTGGCTGGATTCCTGATTTCCCTACTAGGTGGGTCAAGTACGCAGATCGGTGGACCAACGGGGGCATTTGTCGTCGTCGTGGCCGGCATTATTGAGCGCCACGGTGTACCCGGACTCTTTATCTGTACGCTCCTAGCAGGCCTGATGCTCATTTTTATGGGCGCCACTGGCCTTGGCACCGCGGTGCGCTTCATTCCACGCCCGGTAGTGGTGGGCTTCACCAACGGTATCGCCGTCCTCATCGCGAGCACACAGATCAAGGACTTTTTCGGGCTGACTATCACCCATGTGCCTGGGGACTTCTGGGGACGAATAACAGCCCTCGTGAGAAATTTCGGCACGTTTTCGCCAATGGCAACAACGGTGTCGGTGATCGGCCTCGCCATCATTCTGCTCACCATGGGCTACATTAAGCGGGTGCCTGGATACATTCTGGCACTGCTCGTCGGCACAGGCATCACCGTTATCCTCAAGCTGCCGATCGAAACAATTGGATCACGCTTTGGTGGGATTCCATCGGGCTTGCCGCATTTCCAGATCCCACATCTGCAGGTGGCGCTGATTCGGCCACTGATTCCCTCCGCCATCACAATCGCAATGCTAGGCGCGATCGAGTCGCTGATGTCGGCTGTGGTTTCCGACCGCATGAGTGGCGACCGCCATAATCCGAATGTCGAGTTGATCGCGCAAGGCATTGCGAATGTGGCATCACCTCTGGTTGGAGGTTTGCCTGCTACGGGAGCGATCGCGCGCACCGCAACCAACATCCGCTCCGGAGCGAAAACGCCGATAGCTGGAATCGTGCATGCCCTCACGCTCTTGGCCATCCTGCTTTTTGCCGCGCCGCTCGCCAAATTCATTCCCATGAGCGTGCTGGCCGCCATTCTGATGGTCGTTGCTTACAACATGGGCGAGTGGACGCAAATTCCGGAGCTGCTACGCCTAAGTAAGCTCGAAATTGCAGTCTGGCTGATTACTTTCCTGCTAACCGTCTTCGCGGATCTTACCGTGGCGGTAGAGATGGGAATGATCCTGGCGGTTCTGATCTACATCAGGAACGTCACTTCGACAACCACAGTGACCGAGGTCACCGACGAATACCTCGAGGATGGAAGGTTGCACATCCTCCAAGACAAGCAGATTCCTCCTTACGCCATCATCTTCCGCATCCACGGTCCATTCCTGTTCGGCGCGACTGACAAAATTCATGAAATCGAAGCCCGGCTGCAGGAACTGCCCGCAATTGTGATTCTTCGCCTGCGTAACATGACTGCGCTCGATGCCACCGGTTTGCATGCCCTGGAGCAATTCACCGCGCTCGTGAAGACGACTGGACGGGCGGTGATTTTCTGTGGCGCTTTGCCTCAACCGGCAAAACTGATGAAGCGCGCGGAATTTGAGCAGCATGTGGGAGCGGAAAACATCTGTGACAATGTGGCTGCCGCAATCACACGTGCCGAGCAAGTCTTCCATGACCTGCCGGAATCCACCAGGAATCTGAATCTTCGAAGACGGAGCACGGACTCAGCGTACGCTGCGACACCCGTTCGCTAAAGGAACTCGACGAGGTTTCAAATGAGCTTCGTACACGGAATACCCTCTTTGAAGTTCGCGCTATGGTGCTGCACGGCACTCTAGCGGCGCTCCGTTCTGCGGCTCTAGCGGGTCTCGTCGCTCTCCAGTCCACCCTCTTCGAAGCGCCGGATCTGACCTTGTTGCCGAAGGGGACCACCGCCGGCAACGATCGTCTTGCAAAAGCGAAATTTGTCTTGCCTATGGCGTCTCTGGTGGGATGGCTGTTATTGTGCCACCGAATTACATTTTCGAAAGAGGGTCACTTGCATGTTGCCTGGAGAGAAACTTCGTGCCTTGCGCGAAAAGTTGGGATTCACACTGAGAGATGTAGAGATTGCCAGCCTTCAGCTGGTTCATAAGCACAACAATCCAAAATACTGGCTGCCTCAAAGCCGCCTTTGCCACATCGAGAGCAAAGGGATTTTGCCGAACATCTATCGTTTGCAGGCCTTTGCCATGATTTACCGGAGACCTCTGATGGAGTTGCTGGCACTGTACGGTGTGGATCCGCAACAATCTCAGTCTCTCGCCTCCCCTCCGCGAACTCATCTAGCGAGCGATGCCGGCCTGAGCGGCTGCGACATGCCGACCAAGATCGATCCACTGTTTGATCAGAAGAAGACCAGTTACATCCGACGGATGATCCAGGAGTGGGGAGTGCTCCCCATGAAGGCCCTGCAAACGTTTCAAGACCCGAACTACACGTATGGCTACGTAGGCAGCGAGGACTACACGCTTTATCCCATCATCCTTCCGGGAACGTTTATCCAGATTGACCAGCGTCTCACTGAGATCGAGACTGGGCCCTGGGCGTCTGATTTCGAGCGGCCAATCTACTTTCTCGAGACGCATGACAACTATTTGTGTGCATGGTGCGCCGTGCTGAGCAGCAAGGAGATACAAGTGCAGCCGCATGCGCTGTCTGGATTACCTGCGCGCAACTACAAACGGCCCGCGGAAATTGAGGTGGTCGGTCAGGTTGTGGGTATCGCGACGAAGCTAAGGAGCGTCACACGCAATGTTGAGCGAGAGCCTGCAATGATGCGAACACATATGTAAGGTGTGCCTCCACGTGTTTGCCCGAGGTCGTCGGAGTCGCCGTCTGGAAGCTGAGCAGGTTGCGAAGCGATTCCGTCCTGCTACCTCCAGTGTCTTCGGCGTGCATGGCCAGCTCGCCCTCTAGTTCAGCGAGATCGGTCTGAAGCATATTTTCGAGCACCAGGCGATGTGTCTGCTTAAACGCATTGGAAACAGCGCGTGCACCGTAATCGCGGGCCAAGCCCCAGTGGCTGTAAACGCCCGGACTTTTCTGTAAAGACGCCAAGTAGGCCAACCGCGCGAGGTTGCCGGAGATCGCCGTCATCGTGCTGAACGCTTCTTCGAGTGCAGTTCTTAGCATAGGAAAATTACAAATTTGTAACTTGTAAACCGAAATACAAATTCGCCTGGGGTCGTTTCTGGGCTCCGAACATCACTGTGCAAGATCATCTCAGGAGGAATTGCACAGTGAAAAAAATCCGCTTACTTGCTCTCGCCCTATTACTGATCGCGCCGCCAATTTCGAAGCTTTTTGACGGACCATTGCCGATGCCGGAATGTCCGCCATCGGGTTGCGCGTTCAATTAACCTTTTCCAAACTAGGAATGCTGATGGTACTCTATTTCGCATAGAATGCCCCAGCTGATTTACTTGTGTTCGCTGCTTCCGATTCCGGTTCTTGCGGTCACCGCGATCGTGATGTACCGGCGGAAGCAGCACCGGCTTTATCCGGTATTCTGGCCCTACCTCATCTTCCAACTCAGCCGGGTAACGGTAGAAGTCATCATCTATCCCATCTCGCAGACCTTTTTTTTTTACGCTTACTGGACCGCCAGTGCCTGCAGCGTCATCTTTAGCCTGCTTTTATTGCGAAGCATTTTCTTGACAGTACTTGAGGGATACTCCCCCCTTACTCGGCTGCGGCGCTTTGGCTATGAAGGAGTGCTCTTAACCTTTTGGGTGTTCGCTCTCCTTGTAACTTTTCACAATAACGACAGTCGGATCGTTTCACAACTGATCTTTGACGCAGAACAAGCGATCAGCTTTACTGCCGTAGGCATGTTCGTGTTCGTCGTTGGCTCTTCATTCGTATTAGGGATTAAGTGGACCTCGGCTGTATGTGGTATTGCGCTCGGAGTGGGATTGTTGGGAACCGTCGATTTGCTGGTTTTCGGGGCACAGTCCCATGGTCATTTGTTATCCAACACCGCTGCCAGTTGGATTGAGACGCTCGCCTACCTGTCCGCTGTCGGTGTTTATGCCTTCTACTTTGTGCCAGGATGGCAAGAGGTCCAGGTGCCCGCAGCCGTTAAGCCCGAACTTGTGCGATGGGCGGATGAGGTAAGAGGGTCGGTATCGAAATGATCTCCATCTTTTTACTGCTCGGATTACTGGTAGTCTCAGCCGCGACAATCCTGATGCTCTTTCGCGGCTCGATGGAGCAGCCGTCGAACTTGTCCGAGCTGCTGGACAAGCTCGAGCCTTTCAACGTGGGATGCTTCCGGCACATAGCTTCCGATGTTGATGACCATTATCTAAAACAAAAGCTGCCCGGGCGCGAATACCGTCGTTTGAGACGGCTACGATTGAGCGCCATTCGTGCGTACTACGCGTCAGCTTTTCACAACTCGTCGCTGTTGCTCTCCTATGGCCAAGCTTTGTTGCGATCCGCCGACCCCGAGCTCTCTGCATTTGGTCAACGGCTCAACAACGCCGCAATCCAGCTGCGGCTGGCCCTTGTTAGGGGCACCGGCGGAATCCTTCTTTGCTACTTCATGCCCGTAGACATTCCCTACTGGCGCCAGATCACCGAACGATACGACCGGATGGGCGCGGATCTGAAAGCGCTCTGCGATATGCAGGCCCTAGAGTTCTAAAGATCAGGAGACCCCGAGCAAAGACCTGCCGAGGGCGGCCGGAACCAGGTTGAGCCAGTGTGCCCCGGTTAAAGGGCTCTTCACGACCCCCGTGAGACGTGTCTTAGTCCGCAGCTTGTCCGCGACTCGCGCGCGGGATTATCAACAGGCACTCGATGCTAGAAGTGCTCCTCAGTAATCGTCATCGCGGCGGAGCCTTCCATCTGCTTCCACGCGCTGGTCTGCCAGTTGTCTTTGCGTGGTTTCTCTGGCTGAAATGGAGGAAGCGTGAGCACAAGGAAGCTCGCCAATGCTTTTGCATGTGGCTCATATGCATCTCGCAGACGCTTGAGCTCCGCATCTCCGGCTGCATCTTCCCGCAGAATTACACCCTCTTGTCGCAGTGACTTGCGAAAGGTAGTTAGCTTTTCGGTCGGGAGCCGATCGGGGCCTTCGAG
>C688J18823_10000623_pt1 | contig 20647 bp, 17 predicted proteins | sample HopSoiMetagenom1_FD_18823 | JGI IMG/M metagenome (IMG submission 18823) | reverse complement strand
CGGGCCGCGATTCGGACCATCTAGAGACGGGCGGCGCGGGGCTGGAAGAGCGGCTGCTCGAGGCGCTGCACCGCCGCCTGCCCCGCGACCGGGAGCGCGGCTACACCAGCGTGGGCCCACATGCGGACGACCTCGGGCTCGCGCTGGGCGACCGCCCGGCGCGGCTGTACGCGAGCCAGGGCCAGGCGCGCGCGGTGGTGCTGGCGTTCAAGATCGGGGAGATCGAGAACCTCCGCCGCGTCCAGGGCAGGGCGCCGCTGCTCCTGCTGGACGACGTCTCCAGCGAATTGGACCCGGCGCGGAACGCCTTCCTCATGCAGTACCTCGCCGCGTTGCAAGGGCAGGTGGTCCTCACCACCACCGACCCTGATCTGGTGGCCAGAAGCGCTCCGGGAGGTGCTGTTTTCCAGCGCGTGGAAGGTGGCCGGATCACGCCGGAAAACCTCCTCTTTTCAGAGTGATCCGCGAGGCTTTTCGCCTTGCTTCCGAGCGTTTTCGCGTGATACTTCCGAACCCATCCCAGAGGTGTGATTTTGGAGACAGCGCAGGAGAAGCGGCCTCCGTCCGGAGCGTCCGCGGCAGGCGAGTATTCAGCCGACAGCATCAAGGTCCTCGAGGGCCTCGAAGCTGTCCGCAAGCGCCCGCACATGTACATCCGCGGCGTCGGCACCGAGGGCCTGCATCACCTGGTCTACGAGGTCGTGGACAACTCCGTCGACGAGGCGCTGGCTGGACACGCCAGCACCGTGGAGTTGACCATCCACGCCAACGGCTCGCTCAGCGTGCAGGACGACGGCCGCGGAATTCCGGTGGGCCCGCACCCCACCGAGGCGATGGACACGCTCGACGTGGTGATGACCAAGCTGCACGCCGGCGGCAAGTTCGACCAGGGCAGCTACAAGGTCTCCGGCGGCCTGCACGGAGTCGGCGTCTCCTGCGTCAACGCGCTCAGCGAGTGGCTGGAGGTGGAGGTCTACCGCAACGGCCAGATCTACAAGCAGCGCTACCACACGGGCATTCCCGCGGGGCAGGTGAAGGCCATCGGCACCACCTCGCTGCGCGGCACGCGCGTCACCTTCAAGCCCGACTCCACCGTGCTGGAGGCCACCGACTTCAACTTCGACGTGCTCTCCAACCGGATGCGCGAGATGGCCTTCCTGAATCCGGGCCTGCGCATCCTCATGCGCGACGAGCGCAGCGACAAGAGCCACGACTTCAAGTACGACGGCGGCATCGTCGCCTACGTGGAGCTGCTCAACACCAACAAGAGCACGCTCTTCGATCCGCCCATCTCGGTGCGCGGCGAGGTCAACGGCGCCGAGGTCCACGTCGCGCTGCAGTGGAACGACGGGTTCGACGAGAAAGTCTTCTCCTTCGCCAACAACATCAACACCGTGGACGGCGGGCCCCACCTGGTGGGTTTCAAGAGCGCGCTCACCCGCACGGTGGTGAAGTACGGCGAGGAGAGCGGGGCGTGGAAGGAGATCAAGGAATCTCCCTCCGGTGAGGACATCCGCGAAGGCCTCACCGCGGTGGTCTCGGTGAAGATCCCCGGCGCGCAGTTCGAGGGCAACCTCAAGGGCAAGCTGGTCAACACCGAGGCCAAGGGCGTGGTGGAAGACCTGGTCGGGCGCAAGCTGACCGAGCACTGGGAGCGGAACCCCGCCATCGCCAAGCGGGTGATGGCCAAGGTGAGCGACGCGGCGCGCGCGCGCATCGCCGCCCGCAAGGCGCGCGAAACGGTGCGCCGCAAGGGCGCGCTGGACAGCGCATCGCTGCCGGGCAAGCTGGCCGACTGCCAGGAGCGCGATCCCGAGAAGTGCGAGCTCTACATCGTCGAGGGAGACTCTGCAGGCGGCTCGGCCAAGCAGGGGCGCGACCGGCGCTACCAGGCCATCCTTCCCTTGCGCGGCAAGATCCTCAACGTCGAAAAGGCGCGCTTCGACAAGATGCTCTCCTCGGTGGAGATCGCGACGATGATCACCGCCATCGGAACCGGCATCCACGACGAGTTCGACATCAACAAGCTGCGCTACCACAAGGTCATCCTCATGACCGATGCCGACGTGGACGGCAGCCACATCCGCACGCTCCTGCTCACGTTCTTCTACCGGCAGATGCACGACGTGGTGGCGCGGCAGATGGACGACGGCGCGAAGAAGCACCACCTCTACATCGCGCAGCCGCCGCTCTACCGGGTGAAGAAGGGCCGCCAGGAGCTCTACCTGAAGGACGACGCGGCCATGGACGCGCACCTGCTCAACATCGGCACCGAAGGCGCCAGCGTGCGCGGAAAGGGCGGCCAGCAGACCTCGGGCGAGGTGCTCAAGGCGCTGCTCGACAAGGTGCTCCACTATTGGCGGCTGCTCTCCAAGGTGGACAAGCGTCGCGACGCGCGCGTGCTGGAGGCTGCGCTCTCGTCCACGCAGATCGACGCGCAGACGCTCCGTTCGCCGGCGCTGCTCGTCCAGCAGGCCGACGCGCTCAAGTCGGCGTTGGCCAACGCCAACCCCAACGAGTCGCTCTCGGTGCAGATCGCCGACGACCCCGAGCACGGGTGCCAGAAGATCGTCGTGCGCATGGGTCACAACGGGTCCTCGCGCGAGACCTCCGTCGACCATCTCCTCCTCGGCGGCCCCGACTTCGCGGAGCTGCGGCGGCTGCGCGGCGAGTTCGCACAGCTGGGCGAGGCTCCCTACGAGCTGACCGTCAAGGAGGGGACGCCCGGACAGATCGCGCCGGGGCCCATCGAGCTGGTGGAGATGGTGAAGCGGGCGGCCTCGAAGGGGCTGGAGATCCAGCGCTACAAGGGCCTGGGCGAGATGAACCCGGAGCAGCTCTGGGAGACCACCATGGACCCGGCGCGGCGCACGCTCCTGGAAGTCCACGCCGACGACATGGCGGAAGCCGAGCTGATGTTCACCACGCTGATGGGCGACGCGGTGGAGCCCCGGCGCGAGTTCATCGAGAAGCACGCGCTCGACGCCACCAACCTGGACATCTAGTTTCCCGGCGGCCGCGCGCGCGGGTAGGCGGGGACGAGCGGGTCGTGGCCGGGCAACGCGTGGGTGCCGGCGCGCGCCTCGATCAGCGCGGGCGTGCCGGAAGGCAGGGTGAGCATCCCGTTTGCGCCCACTGCCGTCAGCCATGCGGTCTGGCGGTCCCTGGAAACTGCGACGTAGATGGTGCCGGGCAGATCGCCTTCCAGCGGCTCGCTCTGCGCGGCGTCAGCACCGGAGAGAATGCGCGCGTGGAGCGCGAGGGTGCGGCCCAGGCGGCGAAAACCGGGTGGCTGCACCCGGGCCAGGGCAGAGGCGAACTGCGCCGCATCGGGCTCGTAGCGGCCGCCGTAGCTGCGGTCCAGCTCGTCGGCCGCGGCGCGCAGGCCGGCCAGGAGCGACGGCGCGGGGTCCGGAGGTGCGCGCGGGTTTCCCGAAGTCGAGCGGACCACGAAGCAGATCCCTACCGCGGTGAGGAATGCGCCGTGCAGGAGCAGGGGTGGTCGCCGCCGCTGCGCTACCTCGGAAGCGAGCCAGAGCGTGAACACCGCCACCAGCGCGGCGCAGCCGAGCAACAGGCTTCCCAGCGGCACGTCCCAGGCCAGCGCCGGTCCGATCAGACCCTGCGAGCGGACCCAGAGCAGGGCGGGGCGCGCCACCAGCGCCTCGCCGATGGCGGCGAGCACGCCGTAGGCGCAGAGGTACATCAGGCGAATCACCGAGGGCATTCTGCCCCAATCCTGCGTTAGGTTGAGCCGATGCTGACCGCGCTTCTCCTGGCTGCCGCGGCGCCCGGCCTTCCGCTCTTCGCAAACCCGATGACGGAAGCGGCCCTGGAAGGGTTCGAGGCGCGACCAGGCGCGTGGGCGGAGTATGCGGTCGTGCCCAGGGTCGGCCCGCGTCTTCGGGTAAGGCTCTCGGTCCTCGGCCCGTCGTTGTCGGCAGGGCGGTATTGGCTGGAGGCGGCGACCTGGCCGGCGAGCGGACCGCCCTCCGCCGTCCGCATGTTGCTGCATGGCCCACCGGCGCGGCCCGAGAGCGTCGAGCGACTGCTCGTGCTGGTCGCCGGCCAGGCGCCGATGGAGTTTCCTCTCGACGCGGCGACGCGATCGGGACCCACGGCTGGACCGGCGGTGAAGCAGGACAAGGAAGAGGTGGTCCGCGTGCCCGCCGGCGAGTTCCGCGCGCAGGTCAGCCGCGCGGGCAGCGCGCGCGTGTGGCGGTCTGCCGCCATCCCGCTCTGGGGCCTCGTCCGGGCCACCGATGCTCACCGTGCGGTCGAGCTGGTCGCCTTCGGGCGCTCGGGCGCGAAGAGCGTCTTTCCGCCCGAGTTCGATCAGGGGAAGGGCAGCGAGAGCAGGAAGTAGTCGCCGCGGATCTGCGCGTCGATGGCGCGGAGCATCGCCGGATGCGTCTTGACCAGCCAGGTTCCGCCGACGGCCAGCGCGCCCAGCAAGGTGGCGAGCAGGATGCTCTGTTCCACCAGCGCCTGGCCGCGCTCGCCGTGAGACCAGAACCGCCTGCAGCGACGGGTCAGGGCAGCCGTCCCGAAGTCCGGTTGACGAAGACAGCCGCGCCGGCCTCCGGGCCCAGCGCCTGGACAGCGACCGACAGCGCCGCGCCTTCGCGTCCAAAGACTGCCAGCGCCGGCGTGGACTCGCCGCCCCGCTCCTCCCAGCCCTGCGCGGCCAGCGCGGATCGATAGAACGCCAGCACGTCGGCAGGGGGCAGCGACGAAATGAACTGGGCGGTCTCCGACTCGGTGGCCGCATCGGCTGCGCGATAGCCGAGAAATGCGCGGTTCTCGATCGGGACCGGGAAGCCCGCTTCCTGCGCGCCTCGGGTGAAGCGGGGCGGCCGGCGCGGGTTGGTGACGCCCACCAGCACCAGGGTCTGCGCGCCGGGCTGGGGAATCGCGCTGACGAAGTGCTGGAGGCCCGTCTTTGGATCGAGAACGGAGACGGCGGCCAGCCCCGGACCGCCGGAAAGGACGGGCAACACACCGCGGGCCTGGAAGGCCAGCGCGTAAAATCGAATGACGTCCGTCGGCGGGTCCGCAGTGTAGAAGATGGAGAGCTGCATCGGCTGGCCGTTGACCTCGAGGGCATCGCCGATGGGGATCTCGCCGCCTGGGATGGCGCCGCCGTATGCGGGGCGCTGGCGAACCGGCGATGCAGCGGCAGCGGCGCCGGCGAATGCGTCGCCGCTCCACGAGCCCCCGACCAGCGCCACACAAGCAAAGGCGCAGGCGAGCAGCCACCGCGCGACGCGCCTCATCGGGAGCAGCTCCGCGCGTAGCGCTTGTCGGGATCACCTTCCTGGGCCCGCTGCGAGCCGGCGAAGAAGTGTCCGCGGCATTTCCACGTTTCCACGTGGGCATTGCCCGCGGTCAGCTTCGTCGGAGGAGCGGAGAGTCGGGGCTCCGTGCCGGTGCCGTCGCCCGAGTTGGTGCCACCGGATTCCGACCATTCCTGGGTGTTGATGCGATACGGCAGCGTGTACCGCGTGCGGTCCACTCGTCCTCCCAGCGAGGCGGTGTCGTCGAGGAATGCCGGACCAGCCCCCGCGGTGCGCAGATCGCCGAGCCGCTGCGTCGCGCACTCCTCGAGGCGGCCCATGAGCTCGCACTGGTGCGGCGCCCAGGGGACGTCGGGTCGCTCCGGCGGAAGGATGGTGATGGGCCCCCGGTCCGGGCCGTCCATCCGCGAGGTGGAAAACACGTCGGGCAGGACGCCGCCGGCGAGTGGTCCCAGCGCGCCCGAGACGGTGTTCCCGGCGGAGCGGAGGCGATTGAACCAGGCCTGCCGGTCGAGGCCGAAGAAGGCGATCTTCTCCACCTGGGCGCTGACCTGCCGTTCCACCTCAGGATAGGTGAGCATGGGCGAGGTGGCGGGATCGGAAGGCGCGCCATTGACCGTATATACGGCCGGTTTGGGCCAGGCCTTCCACGTGTCGAAGACCAGCTGCATGGGGCGGTCGCCGGGAAGCGGTGCTTGCAGTACGAGCGCGTCCAGCGCCACAGGACGGCCGAGGTCATTGCCGCCGCGCAAGCCGGGCAGGTCCCCACCGGCGAGGAGGCGAGAAGAGGAGAGGGCGCCGCGCGCCACGCTCACCCGTGCGGATGCCTTGCCGCGCACATTGAAGCGCTCGCGCTCGAGCTCGGCGTCGACCGAGCCCGCGAGCGTGTCGGTGACGAATTGAAGGGCCTCACCCACGATGCCGGCCCCCGCCGGGATGCGGAGCTCGCCGCCGATCGCGACCTTGCCGCTCGTGTCCAGCGCGGCTCGCCAGGTCAGATCGCGGGACCGCGGAACCAGCAAGAGTCCCGTTGCTTCCGACGCGACGTCGCGCGCAGAGCGGAGGTCCGCGTATCGCTTCTGGATCTCGGCTTCGATCTGCGACGGTGATTTGAAGACGATCGTTTCCCAGAGCGCGTAACGCACGGCCTCGGCGGCCTTCAGCTTGAGCACCAGCACGTCGGTGAGGGCAGCCGACCAATAGAGCAGCAGGACCAGGCAGGGAAAGACGATGGCCGCCTCGACCAGGGCCGATCCGTCCTCCGCGCCTCGCCAGGCCATCAGTGCAGGAGCCACTGCCGGAGCAGCGGCACCGAGGTGAAGCCCAGCTTCGCCGCGGCGTTCGACTCCAGGACCGGAATGAGCCGTGCGCCCCAGAGCGGGTTGAAGAAGTTGGGCTGCTCTTTCCACTCGCCTGGCCGGTGGTAATAGACCTGCGCCGCGGCGAAGGCATTGAGCCCCCGATGCAGCAGCTGCAAATTGCGCGGCATGCCGGCGAGCCGTGGCCAATCCCGGTCGGTATAGGCCAAGTCGGCGGCTGCGCTGCCGGCGGATCTGCCGTTCCAGGAAAATCTGCCGCCCGCCCCGGGCTCCGCGTTCATGTCGCGGCCCTCTTTGGCCAGGCCGACCAGCACGTCGGGCTGCCCGAAGTTTCCCAGCGCGCCGGACAGCCCGCGCCCGGGGACATTGCTGGCCCGCGCAGCGAAGTGGACATAGGGCGAGAGCACGAACAGGCGCTTGTCCACCGCTCCTTGCGGCGCGCTCTGCGCGGCCCAGGTCGTCAGCGCCGCGTTCCACGCGTCGATCCCCGGGAAGAACGTGAACAGGGCCTCTTTGAGCACCGTCCCGGCTCGGAATCCGCCGAACCAGGACGACTTGAACGGCGGAGCGGTTGCCGCGAGCTGGTCCACCGCGACGAAGGTGAAGAAGGGGATGCTCCCGCTGAAGTGCAGCCCGAACGCGTCGAAATCGTAGCCGAGCGCGTTCTGCTGCCCGCTCCAGATCTGCGCCGCCCCACCGCGGCTTGCGCCCAACTCCGTCCGCGCGCGGTTGCCGTACCAGAGATGCCCGGGAACCAGGGGCCAGCGGAAATGGCGCGCGGCGGGCGACGGCGACGGGTCGGGATGGCCATCGCCGTACGCCACCCATGGCTGTCGCGCCGAGTTGGCGATCTCCAGCATGTAGAGCCGCGCTTCCCGCACCGCGTCCGACGGCTCGTCGAGCAGGATCCGGACCGTCTCGTCGGTGTTCTGCGGCATGGTGAGATGGCCGCGGGTCTGGGCGAAGACGGCCTGGTTGGCGAGCGGGATCAGCTCCGGCCAGATGGGCTGGTAGGGGCGCGCGGCGGAGTCTCCCGAATGCGCCTCCGGCGGCAGCGAGGCGAGGCGCCCGTAGACGCTCCACCAGGCTCCTTCCTGAAGGCCATAGAGCGCGATGTTGGCAGCGCTGAGCAGCGGCGCGAGCGCGAAGACCGCGGCGTCGAGAAAACCGATGACGGCCTGCACCGCCTGTTCCATCGCGGCGAACGCCGGGCCGACGTAGGGCAGCTTTCCGAAGACCTCGAACAGCGCCTTGAGCAGCGGCCACTCGAAATGAACGTAGGCGAGGTACGAGGTGGCCGCCATCAGCGACGCGTAGTGCACCACCATGGCGCGGTTGGTATAGGCGGTGAAGTTGAGCACCCGCGCCTCGACGGCAGCCTGCGAATAGGCCGCCGAATCCGCGGCTGCCTGGAGCTGGATCTTCTCGTAGACGGTGCGGCCCAGGTTGACGGTGCCCAGCACGCAGATCATCAAGACCAGCCCGAAGATGGCGGCGAGCACCAGCGCTTGCCCTTCCTCGGATCGCTGGAGGTTGTGGAGCCTTCCGATCATGGACGCGCCCATCTGAGGAACGGGTTCGACTGCATCCGCATGGTGTAGAAGGCCTCGACCGGGAGGTAGAAGCGCCCGGCGCGTCCCGCCGCTGCCAGCGCCCCGAGCGGGATGCCTTCCGGCGTTCCGTCGTCGACGCGAGCCGCGCCGCCGCGGAAGGCCTTGGAGGCGATCCAGAGCGTCTGCAAGAGCTTGTTGGCGAAGGGAACGCGCAGCTCGTAGAGATAGCGGATCTGCAGCGACAAGAGCGCCGCCTCCGCAGTCGCCGGCCGGACGTCGTCGAAGTCGATCTCCTGGCCGGCGAGGTGCTGGCCGAAGGCAGCGAAGTCGGGTGCGACGGGGTTGTGCACGAAGACGCGCAACTGCTCGAGCCCAAGCGGCCGCAGCGCCGCGTCCTCCGCCTTGAAGCGCAGCAGCGTGGCGCCGATGGCCTCGATGCTGTCGGTCCGGCCGAAGCCGGGCAGCACCGCCACCGTGGCCGCCTCCTGCATCTTCGCGGGATCCCCGCTGAAGACGATGCCCGTCCGCGCCGCCGCGAAGGCCGCGTAGTCGGCGAGGATGCGCGCCCGCTGCAACTGCGTGAGCTGGAGCGTGAGCAGGATCAGGAACACCGCCGCCGGCAGCACCAACGCCGCCTCCACCATGGCCTGTCCGTCTTCGCTCTGCATCATCGCCGCCATGGTGGCGGATCGCCGCTGGCACCGCCATCGGTCAGTTGGCGCCCGGAAGTTGGTTCACCCGGCTGAACCAACTGTCGCCTCCCGGACGCGTTTCCCTCTTTGACCGCCCGGGAAGCGGCGCTACAAGAGGGTCCGGACCGCTTCTGGGGCGTCGTCTAAAGGCAGGACGCGGGACTTTGAATCCCGCTATGATGGTTCGAATCCATCCGCCCCAACTTCGCAGATGAGTCGGCCGCGCGGACTTCGAGCGCTGTCCGCTGCAACCTCTCCACCGCTCGCCGCCTTCCCGCACCGGTTGCCGCTCGCCGCTCGCCGATCGCTGCTTCGGCTCTCCGGCGGCCCGGACCCGATCCAGGATGCCCCGCTCTTCCCGGGAGGGCGTCCCCATGCTCCGAGTCGCCATCGTCCTCGCAACTGCCTGCAGCGCCACCATGCAGACGCCGCGCGCCGATCTCCCCTGCACGGGGCCGGTGAGCTGCGGGCGCGAGCAGCTCCTCGAGGCGGATCAGGCGGTGCAGCATGCCGTGCAGAAAGAGGGCCTCGCCGCCGCCCTCGGGGAGACCTCACTCCCGGACTTCAAACTGCTCTCGCCAGGCCGCGGCGTGGTCGCCGGGCGGCAGCAGATTGAAGCGCTGCTCCGCGCCAGCGCGCCGTTCACCTGGACACTGGCCCGCGGCGACGTCTCCGCCCGGGGGGACCTGGGCTATTCTTTTGGTTGGACCTCAACCGGCGAAGCCCGCGGCCACTACGCCGCGGTGTGGAAACGGCGCAACGGGGAGTGGAAGCTGGCCGTCTTCCTCCACAAGCCGGCACGGGCGCAGGAGCTGGCGCCTCCCGCGTGGTTCGCCCCATACCGCGGGGAGCGCGAGGCTCCGCCGCTTCCGGCAGAATCCGTCGCGCAGGCCGACACCGCCTTCGCGGCGCTGGCCCGGCGGACCGGCAGCACGCAGCAGGCGTTCACCAACTACGCGGCGCAGGACGCGGTGCAGCTGGGCCCGACCATCCTCTTCGGCCGCGATGCCATCCATGAGGCGATGGCGCGCGCGCCGCTGATCGAGTGGGGGCCCATCGCGGACGACTCCGCCGCGGACCTGGGATACACGGTCGGCGCGTACCGAACGCCCTCGGCCCAGGGCAACTACCTGACCATCTGGCAGCTGCAGTCCGACGGCTCCTGGCGGTACGTGCTCGACGGCGGCGTCACCGGCTGAGCGCCCGCGCATCCAGCGCCTGCACCGCGAAGGTGGCGAGCCAGTGCTCGCCCTCGTAGCTGCCGCTGGCGATGAAGGGCAGCGACGCCTGCGCGTGCGTGTCCGCCAGGCTGGCCAGCGCAGGTCGCCCCAGCGCCACGGAGAGCTGGTAGAGGCACCGCGCCCGCGAGAGATTGAGGCCGTCCAGGTGGACGATCTTGGGGTCGGTGCGATCGGACACCACGGCGGGAACGAGCGACACCCGGGGCAGGAACTTCGGGAACCATGCGGCGAACGCCTTCCGCTCCAGCACGCGCGCCATCAGCGCTGCTTCTTCCAGCGAAGGGGAGAGGAAGTCCTCGCCTCCAGGCTCCCACTTGAGCGGCGCGCCGGTATCCTTGCCGAAGTACGTCCGCGCGCGCTCGACGATCAGCCCGCGCAACTTGCCGTCGCGCGCCGTGTCCGCGTAGTCGAGCGCCAGCGAAAGTCCGTACGCGGTGTTGGGGTGCACGCCGGTGCGGATGGGATAGGTCTGCCGGGGCAGGAAATCGAGATACGCGCGCACCACCGTGTCGGCCAGCGGCTGCAGCGCCTCCGCCCAGCGGCGCGCGTCGGGGCTGTCCCAGGCGCGCAGCTCGGCCGAGAGCTCGAGCAGCCAGGCCCAGCCGTAGGTCCGCTCGAAGCTCTTGCGGTTGCGCTGCCCAAAATACGTGACCTCGGTGGCGATGGGCCCGGGCGAGAGGTGCTCGTCGAGCAGCTTGCGGATCTCGCCGGCCTCCTCGAGCTGGGGAAAGCCGCGCAAGAGCCGCGCGAGCATCCAGTGCCCGTGGACCGACGAGTGCCAGTCGTAGCAGCCATAGAAAGCCGGGTGCAGCGTGCGCGGGGGCTGCACTTCCTCCGGACCGTTCATCACGTGGTCGAGCTTGTTGGGGTACTCCTGCCGCACGCACTTGAGCGCCAGCTTGGCGAAGTGCGAGGCCGCGCCGGCATCCAGCGAGAGGGCCACCGCGAGGACGTGGATCATCCGCGGAGTTTACTCTGCGCGCAGCGAAACCATTGGATCGACCCGCGTGGCCCGCAGCGCCGGCGCCCAGCTGGCCAGCGCGGCGATGCCGAGCAGCAGCCCCGAGACGGCGGCGAAGGTGAGCGGATCGGTGGCGCTGACGCCGTAGAGCGTGCGCTGCAGCGCCTGCGTCACCGCGAAGGCACCGACCAGGCCGATGCCCACGCCCAGGAGCGCCAGCCGCAGGCCCGAGCCGACCACCATCTTCAGCACCGAGCTGCCCTGGGCACCGAGCGCCATGCGGATGCCGATCTCCTTCGACCGCTGCGCGACGGAATACGCCACCACGCCGTAGATCCCCACCGACGCGAGCAAGAGCGCGATGGCCCCGAAGGCGCTGAGCAGCATCATCTGGAACCTGCGCTCTCCCACCGAGTCGGAGATCACGCTCTCCAGCGTTCGCGGGTTGGCCAGCGGCTGGTCCTTGTCGATGGCCAGCACCTCGGTGCGCAGGAGCGGCACCAGCGAGATGGGGTTGCCCGCCGTCTTGACCAGCACGCGGATGAAGGACTGCGCCCACTGCGCGCGCGGGACCACGATCATCGGCTCCGGTACCTTGTCCAGCCCCTGGGTGTGGACGTCGCCGATCACGCCGACGATGGTCCAGCCCTTGTCCTTGCTGCTGCGGAAGTTGAGCAGGCGCCGCCCCACCGCGTCGCCGCCGCGCAGGTACTTGCGGACGAATGCCTGGTTCACCAGCACCACCGGCGGCGCGCTCTCGGTATCCGCCGCCGACATGTCGCGACCCTGCAGCAGGGGAATGCCCAGCGTCGGGAGGTATCCCGGCGAAACCCAGTTCACCTCTGCCTCGGGCGCCTGGCCGGGGGCGGGCGTGGGCTCGCCTTCGATCTCGGCGCTGAGGACGGCCTGGTACTGCGGATCGAGCGGCAAGCCGCTGACCACTGCCTGTGCCTGTACGCCGGGAAGCCCCGCCGCCCGCTCCAACACGCGGTTGCCGAAGGCGGCGAGGGCGGCGTTGTCGGGATACCTGGCACGGGGCAGGCTGATCTCGGCCACCAGCACGTGCGCCGGGTCGGTGCCCATGCCGGTGCGCACGTCGAGCAGCCGCATCAGCGTGCGGATCATCAGGCCCGCGCCCACGACCAGCACTAGGGCGAGGGCGACCTCGGCCACCACCAGCGCGCCCCGGGCGCGGCTGCGGCCCGTCGCGGCGGCGGCGCCGTTCTTCAGCGCCTCCACCAAATCCGGCCTGCTGGCCTGGATGGCCGGCACCACGCCGGCGAGCACTCCGGACGCCAGCGAGACGAAGAGCGCGAAGAGCAGCACCGCGCCGTCGAGCCGGACTTCGTCGAGCCGGGGAATCGTGCGCGGCGCGAGCGCGACCAGCGCATCCACTCCCCAGGCCGCGAGCAGGACTCCCAGCCCGCCGCCCACCAGCGCGAGCAACAACGATTCGGTGAGCAGCTGGCGGACGATCCGGCCGCGGCCGCTGCCGAGGGCGGCTCGGATGGCCAGCTCGCGCTGCCGCGCGGCGCCGCGGGCGAGCAGCATGCTGGCCACGTTGGCGCAGGCGATCAGGAGCACGATGATCACGGCGCCGAGCAGCGCTTGCAGCACCGGCTTGACCGAGCCCACCAGGTCGTCCAGCAGCGGCGTCGCCGCGAAGGTCTGCCCCACATGCTCGGGCAGGCGCGAGGCGATGCGCGGGCCGAGCACGTCCAGGTCGGCCTTGGCGCCCTGCAGGGAGACGCCCTTCTTCAGCCGCGCGAAGGCCGAGAGGCTGTGCATGCCGCGGTTCTCCAGATCGGTCTTGGTCGCCTCCATCGGAAGCAGCACCTGGGCCTGGTGCAGCAGGGGGAAGGAAAGGCCGGCCGGCATCACCCCGACGATGGTGTAGCTGCGCCCGTCGAGCACGGTGGACTGACCGAGGATCTTCCGATCGCCGCCGAACTCCCGCTTCCACAGCGCGTCGGTGAGGACGGCCACGTGCGGGGCGCTGTCCAGATCCTCCTCGCTGGTGAAGCCGCGGCCCAGCGCGGGGTGGACGCCGAGGGCGGCGAAAAAGCCGGAGGAGACGCGCGCGGCGGGAATCTGCTCGGGCCCGCCGTCGGTGGTCATGCTCGCGCGGGTGTAGCGGACCGCCGCTGCGGCCTCCAGCGAGCCGTTCTCCCGCACGAGATCGAGGAAGTCGGGCGTGGACCAGGAGCCGCGGTATCCGTCGCGCCCCACCTCGTACACCCGGACCAGGCGGCCGGGCTCGGGGGCAGCCAGCGGGCGCAGCACCACGCTCTCCAGCACGCTGAACATCGCGCTGCTGCCGCCCACGCCCAGCGCGATGGCCAGCACCGCGGCGGCGGTGAAGGCGGGCGTCCTGCCGAGGGTGCGCAGCGCGTACTTCAAGTCCTGCAGGACGGTGTCCATGCGCCCGATGCAGCGAAATCCATGCCATCACGCAACCAGATGGGGACACGAAGGCGCGCAGCGCGCGGCCATCATGTCCCCGTAGAGCGGCCGATCACGGGATCCCCTGTCCCAAAATTGGGACCTCGCCAGCGCCAGTTGGTGGTAGATCGCACGCCCCATGGGTCTGTCCATCGGCATCGTCGGCCTGCCCAACGTGGGCAAGAGCACCCTCTTCAATGCGCTCTCGGGCGCCTCGGTGCTGGCCGCCAACTATCCGTTCGCCACCAAGGATCCCAACGTCGGGGTCGTGCCGGTGCCGGACGAGCGACTCGATCGCCTGGCCGCCCTCTACAAGCCGAAGAAGACCACCCACGCCGCGCTCGAGTTCGTGGACATCGCGGGCCTCGTCAAGGGCGCGTCCAAGGGAGAGGGGCTCGGCAACCAGTTTCTCGCCAACATCCGCGAGGTGGACGCCATCGCCCACGTGGTGCGCTGTTTCAACGACCCCGACGTGGTCCACGTGGACGGCGCGGTCGATCCGGAGCGCGACAAGGAAGTGGTGGAGACCGAGCTGCAGCTCAAGGATCTCGAGTCGCTGGAGAAGAAGCGCGAGCGTCGCGCCAAGGAGGCCAAGGCGCCGGGCAAGCCGGGCGAGGAGGCCAAGGCCGACCTGGTGGTCTACGACAAGCTCCGGGCGGCGTTGGAGGCTGGCCGGCCGGCGCGCAGCGTGGCCCTCGATGACGAGGAGAAGCCCCGCGCGCGCGAGCTGTTCCTGCTCACCGGCAAGCCGGTGCTCTATGTCGCCAACGTGGACGAGTCACAGCTTTCGAGCCTGGACTCGGATCCCCTGGTGGCGAAGGTGCGGCAGATCGCGGCCAGCGAGGGCGCGCGGATGGTGGCCATCTGCAGCAAGGTGGAGGCCGAGATCCAACAGCTTCCGGAGAACGAGCGGAAGGACTTCCTCGACACCGTCGGCCTCTCCGAGCCCGGCCTGGCCAAGCTGGTGCGCGAAGGCTTCACGCTGCTTGGCCTGCAGAGCTACTTCACTGCCGGCGAGGACGAGTGCCGGGCCTGGGTGGTGAAGAAGGGCGCCAGGGCTCCGCAGGCGGCAGGCGTCATCCACACCGACTTCGAGCGCGGCTTCATCAAGGCGGAAGTGATCCGCTGGGACGAGCTGCTCAAGCACGGCTCGGAGGCGGCGGCGAAGGGCAAGGGCGCGCTGCGCATCGAGGGCAAGGAGTATGTGGTGCAAGACGGCGACGTCATGCACTTCATGTTCAACGTCTAGAGAGCCGCACGGTCTTAAAACGCGACCGGCACGTCGACCTTGCCGACCACGTTGCCGCCCTTGTCGATGACCTGGAGCGCGACGCTGCGATGGCCGCGGCCCCCGGAGACGCGGCCCGTCGCGGTCAGCTGCGGGTCGCTGGCCACCTGGAACTGCGGGAGGGTGTCGAGCGCCGCCCGCAGCTCCTCGGAGACCATCCTGGCCAGCTCGGGCTGCGTGCCTGGCCCGGCCTCCACCGCCTCCACGCCGATCTTCAGCGGCATGGAGACCAGCGTGTCGCCGTCGTTGACGTTGGCCATCCCCTCCCGCTTGATGCGGCCGCTGCACCCGTTCTGCGAGTAGCTGCTGAGCAGGAAGTAGCCCTTGGTGGTGTCCTGGCCGGTGACCTCGTCTGTGCCGCTGATCTGGAAGAACTCGCCCTTGAACGGCTGCGCCTCGCGGAAGGAGCAGGAGGCGGTGCCGTTGGGGATGACATTGAGGATCTTGCCGGTCAGCTTTGGGAACTTGAGCGCCAGGGTCCGCGCCACCGCCTTGGCGCCGTCCTTCACCTGCGAGGCGTCGAAGTCGCCCACCACCTCGCCCGAGGCGGCCGCCTGCGCCTGTCCCGCCGCCGCCGGCCCCAGAAGCTTGTCGGCGAGCTTGCGCGCCAGCTGGCGGGATCCCGCCTCGATCTGCTCGTCCGAGCCCACCTTCACGCTTCCGGCAAAGGCGACCTGCGCAGTCGACGAGTCCAGCGCGCGCAGCGAGAGCACGTAGCTCTGGCCCTTGGTGCCCAGGGTGCCGAGCACGATCCAGCGCGCCCCCACCAGCTGCGCGACCTTGACCTGTACCTCGTCGCTGACCACCCCCGCCTGGGAGAGCGCCTGCTCCTTCATCACCTTGGCGATCTGCTGCCGCTCGACCACCCGGACGCGGCCGTCCGCCACCAGCGCCTCGGTGAGCGCGTCGGCCATGTCGGTGGCGGAGTCGGCATCCGCCTTGCCGCGGGCGGTCACTTCGGCGATGGCCAGCGTTGGCGAGCCCTGCGTCTGCGCAAGGACCGCGGGCGCGAGTGCGAGAATCGTGGCCAGGGTAAGGAATTGGGGCATTTGGAGGGTCCGTCCTCGGGGTGCTCGAGTTCTGCTAGCAGCGACGGGCGGCTCGCCGCAAGCGGCCACCTTTCCCCAGGCGTACAGGGAAGTTGACCCTGCCTCGACGGCGGTGCTACCGATCGCCGTGCCCATCTGGCCAGGTACACCGGGGAAATCAATCATGAAGAACCAAGTCTTCGCGCTGTGTGCGGCGCTGCTTTGCGCCTGCGGGACCGTGGCCGTGCGGGTGCCGGTGATGAAGCCGGCCGAAGTCAACATGGCGGGCTACCAGAGCGTGGCGGTCGGCGACATGACCGGCAGCGGGAACCGGCCCATGACCGACACGTTGGAGGAGGCGCTGGTCACCACCAACCGCTTCACCGTGGTGGACCGCCAGCACATGTCGTCGGTGATGCGCGAGCTGCAGCTCTCGTCCACCGATCTGGCTGATCCCAACGCCGCCGCCAAGCTGGGCAAGGTGGTGACCGCCGGCGCGCTGATCTTCGGCGACGTGCAGAGCCAGTACCGCGAGGAGCCGGACGAGACCCGCTACAAGGACGACAAGGGCGTCGCGCACGTCTGGCACACGCTCACGGGCGAGGCCCATGTCCGCGCCACCTTCAAGATCGTCGACGTCTCCACCGGCCGGCTGATCGTGGCCAAGACCTACGAGGAGAAGCGCGACGACACCAATCGCGCTCTCGACAAGCGGCCCTCCGCCATCGACCGCACCGGCCTGGAGAGCGCCGCCCGCCGCGCCGTGGTGGAGCGGTTCATGAAGGCCATCGTCCCGCACCAGGAGTTCATGTACGCGAACTTCCAGAAGGACTCTGACATCCCCCAGCTCGAGGGCGGCATCGGCTGGGCGGAGCGCGGCGACTGGAAGAAGGCACAGGACAGCTTCAACGGCGCGGCCCAGGACGCGGAGAAGAACGTCAAGCTGAAGGCGGGCCAGATCGCCAAGTGCTATTGGAACCTGGGCCTCTCCTACGAGTACGCAGGCGACTACGACAAGGCGGAGGGGATGGTGAACAAGGCCTACACGCTCTCCAACGACAAGGACATGCTCTTCGAAATCGACAACATCCACCGCCTGCAGGCCGACTCCAGGAAGCTGGCCGAGCAGACGGCCGCGCCGGAGGCGGTCGGTGGCAAGTAGCGCCGCCACCCACGCAGTGCGGATCTGCGCCGCCGCCGCGCTGCTGGCGGCCGCGTGCGGCAGCGAGAAGCTGGCGGTCAAGACCAGCTCGTCGCCGAGGCCGCCGGCCTGGATGACCAAGGCCCAGAGCTCCTCCGACACGCTCTACTTCACCGGCGCAAAGGACGGCGCCTCCTCGCTCGAGGAGGGCAAGGCCAGCGCCATCGAGTCGGCGCGCAGCCAGGCAGCGCAGTTCATCGGTGTGGAGATCAGCGCCGAGCACCGCGACGTCATGAGCACCGAGGAGGCGGAGAACATGGCCAGGGACACGGTGAAGAGCCGTGCCAACGCCATGCTCCGCTCCGCCGAACTGTCCGACGTGTACTGGGAGAAGATCTCCCGCGAGGTGGGCTCGGGCACGGTGGACCGCTTCGACGTCTGGGTCCTGCTCAAGCTTCCCCGCGCCGAGGTGGAGAAAGAGCGGCAGCGTCAGGCGCAGGAGGCGCAGCAGGGCGCGGCCGCCGGCCTGGCGCGGTACCGCGACGGCAAGGACCAGGAGAAGCAGGGCAACCAGCTCGCCGCGCTGATTCGCTACCGCGACGCGCTGGCCAAGGCCAGGGCGGTGCCGGGGAGCACGCCCACGGGCGACGCGCAGATCGCCACCGCCAACGCGCTTTTCGAAAAGGCCCAGGACGCGGCCTCGGCGGCGCAGTCCAAGGTGCGGCGCGCAATCGTCATCGCCCCGGACTGGGTGGCGGGGGCCCTCACGGAGGCGCTGGCGAAGCAGGGCTTCACCGCGCAGACGCAGGGGACCGGCAGCGAAAACAGCGCCTTGGCGCAGGCCCGGGCGCAGGGGACGCCCTGGGTGATCGTGGTCCACGCCACCACAGCGCCGGGCGGGCGGGTGTTCGCCCAAGTGGCCGCAACGGCCGCGCTGGATGTCCGTGCTCTGGATGCCCGGAGCGGGGCGGTGGTGGCCTCGACCCAGAAGCAGGCCAAGGGCGTGGGGCGCACGCCTGAGGCCGCGCAGCAAGCCGCGGCCAGCGAGGCCGGGCTTGGCGCCGGCAACGAACTCGCGGCGGCGCTCGTGGCGAAGGAAAATGCGGGACTCTAACGGAACGCGCGTCGGCAAGACCGCCGCGACATGGAGGGAACGACAGTGAAGAAGATCCTTGGTCTGGCGGTGGTGGTTGCGCTGGCCGCCTGTGGCGGCGGCAACAAGCCGGAGATGTCCAACCAGGTCCTGCACGCCAACGGCCCCGACTGGGTGAACCGCGGCTCGGGCGCATTCGGCGGAGACAAGGGCAAGGTGTTCTATGGCGTGGGCATCGCCAGCGGCATCCGCAACGCCGCCATGCGCCGCTCCACCTCGGACTCCCGCGCCCGTGCCGAGATCTCCAAGATCCTCGACACCTACGTGTCGGTCCTGAACAAGGACTACATGGCCTCCACCACCGCGGGCGACATGAGCGCGTCCTCGGAAGAGCAGCACGTGGAGCAGGCCCTCAAGACCTACTCGCAGATGGAGCTCTCGGGCGTGCAGATCATCGACCACTGGGTCGATACCGACGGCACCGAGTACGCGCTCGCCTCGCTGGACATGGATGCCTTCAAGGGCAACATGGACAAGATGAAGGAGCTGAACGCCAAGGTGCGCGACGCGGTGCGCGCCAACGCCGACAAGGCCTTCGACGAGCTCTCCGCCGAGGAAGCCAAGCACCAGAAGTAGGCGTCCTCTGGTACAATTTCCGCGGGCCGGTCCGATGCACGGGCCGGCCCGCGGCCTTTTGGGAGGGCACTTCGATGAAGCGTCTGGTCTGCGCCGCCGCACTGGCCTGCGCCGCTTGCGCGGGCGGGCAGAAGCCCACTCCGCCTGCGCAGAAGCTCAACCGGTGGGGCAAGCCGTACAAGGAAGGCGTGGCCGTGCCGGCCTGGGTGGACAAGGTGCCCGAGGCGGCGAAGGGCAAGCTGGTGGCCGTGGGGTACTCGCAGCCCAGCTTCTGGCCCCAGGACGCCATCAACGCCGCGGCCGAAGAGGCGCGGGGCAAGCTCGCCCTGGCGCTCACGTCGCACGTCGAGGTCCTGGGCATGGACACCGCCACCGCGGAGAGCACGGGCGGCGCCACCATCGACAAGGAAGCCACCGACGTGGTGATGCAGAACTCGCGCATCGAGGCCACCTGGGTGGACGAGAACGGTGAGCGCAGCGAGCCGGGCGGCGTCTGGGCGCTGGCCGCGATCGAGATCGACTCCGTTCGCGGCGCCCTCGGCGGCGGTGTGGAGGCGAAGTCCGCGCAGGTGGCGGGAAAGATCGGGCCGGGGTGGCTGGATCGCCTGCCCGGCAAGGGCGGCAAGGTCTTCGCCACCGGATACTCGGGCCCCACCTTCGAGAAGGAGGCCGCCGTCCGCTACGCGGGCGAAAACGCGGTGCAGAATCTCGCCGCCTCGCTGCGCGCGCACGTGCAGGCCTACACGCTGCTGGTGGAGAGCGCGTCGGGCTTGTCGGTGGATCAGTTCGCGCAGACGGAGCAACCCGACAATACGTTCCTCGAGATCGTGCGCAAGAACTCGAAGGTGGAGGCGACCTGGATCGACGTCGAGGGCGCGCGACCCGGCGATCCGCCGGGAGCCGTCTGGGCTCTCGCCTCCATCGACGTGCAATCCACCAAGGGCGGCATCAAGTCCGTCGACAACCCCGACCTCGCCCCCGCCCTGGACGACAAGGGCAACGGCCCCACGCCGAAGTAACGAACCTCATCTGGCGGCGAGCCGGGCGGCGAGGAGGAGCGCCGAGATCATCGGCTGGGGGTTGGCCTCGCCTTTCCAGGCGATGGAGTCGGCGGTGCCGTGGTCGGGACTGGTGCGGGGAAAGGGAAGGCCCAAGGTGACGTTCACGGTGGCGTCGAAGTCGAGCAGCTTGGCCGGGATCAGTCCCTGATCGTGGTAGAGGGCGACCACCGCGTCGTACGCCCCCTTCGCGGCGCGGGGGAACAGGCCGTCGGCGGGCAGCGGGCCTTCGACGTCGATGCCGGCGCTGCGCGCGAGCTGGACGCCGGGCGCCACGATGCGGGCCTCCTCGTCACCGAAGATGCCTCCATCGCCCGCGTGCGGGTTGAGGCCGCACACAGCCACGCGCGGGGCCGCGACGCCCCAGCGCTCTCGCAGCTCGCGCGCCGCCAGCGTCGCGACGAAGGCGATCTGCTCCGCTGAGAGCCGCCGCGGCACGTCCGCGAGCGCCAGGTGGTTGGTGGCCAGCACCACCCGGAGGCGCGGCCCGGCCAGCATCATCGCCACCCGCGCGCCCGTCAGGGCAGCCAGATGCTCGGTATGTCCCACGAACCCGGGAGCTTCCAGCGCCACGCGCTCTTTTGAGAGTGGCGCGGTGCAGAGCGCCTCGGTCTCGCCTGCGATGCATGCGCGCGCCGCCCCATCGACGTAGGCGAGCGCTGCTGCTCCGGCCTCGCGGGCCGAGGGCTTTTGGGACAAGGAGCCCACCTGCACGACCCGCGCGTCGAAGGGCACGCTGCGGAGCGACGCGGCCCGCGCGAGCGTGTCGCGATCTCCGAACACCACCGGCTCGACGCCCGTGGGCAGGCCGGCCAGTGCCACGGCCACCACCTCGGGGCCGATCCCGAGCGGATCGCCCATCGAGATGGCCAGCCGCATCAGGGCTTCTCGTCCACCT
>C688J18823_10000622_pt1 | contig 20654 bp, 15 predicted proteins | sample HopSoiMetagenom1_FD_18823 | JGI IMG/M metagenome (IMG submission 18823) | reverse complement strand
ATATTTTAAGTGCTTCTTCATTGTGTTCATTCCAAAAAAGACCAAAATTTGCAGGGCTTGCTCCGGTATACCCATTTACGGTAGGGGTAGTTAAATCCTGAGAAGCCAGCATCGCATCTAATTGAATCTCCAGTGCATTTCCTTCAACAGGTACATAAGCAAACGCCGTATATGCAGTATAATTTTTTTCAATCAACTTGTTTTTAATTGCTTCAATTCTATTCTGAGAATCTTCCTTACTATAGGTATTATCCCCTTTGGTTGTATATTGATCAAGCAAACATAATGCTGCTGTAACGATTACAAAAGCGTTCTTATACTTTATTTTATTGTAAAACCAAAGAAGACAAAAAACGGTTAATGCAGCAAATAAAAATAATTCCAGATTAATTATTCTTCCTATCGAACGCATGGAAGAAAATCCTGGTAAAAGATAGATTAGTTGATATAAACTAGAATTCTCATACCGAAGGGTAAAAATTAATAGTATACAAAAACTAGCAAACATGATGGTTCCCAATCTTATTACCTTATCCTTCTTGCTGTTAAATGCAATAAAAGGAAAAACAAAAAAACTTATAATTGCCAATCCACCCGGAAAAAGCATTTGGTCCCAGGGATTTTCAATTTCAGCACCTGCAAAAGATAGAAAACTCCATGAAAAAGAATAAACCCAGGGAAAAAAATAAGATTCCATTACAGGTACTGTTTGTAAAACAATTTCATACGGGCTTGGCTGATACTCCTTCGAGTGCAAATAATAAGGATACATTAACGGTAATAGAAGGAATCCGCATATAACCATTAATCCTATCATCTGAACTACTTTCCCTTTATTCAGTTGCGCAAAAAAATTCTTTCGTTCCGTTTTAAAGAAAACAAAAATCAAGCAACTAGATAGCACTACAAGCAATAATAAAAATCCCAAATAAATGCCTGCATAAAACTGAAAAACACAACCTATTCCCAAGTATAAGAAATATTTTAATTTTCCAGTATTGAAAAAATAAATTAGCCACATCATCACAAATGGAATCATAAATCTAGGCAAGATCTGCGTATGACCCATCTGTGCGATCATAGGCATAGAAAATGCAAAAATATACCCGCCAATTGCACTTAATGAAAGATTCTTGGTCCATTTGTTCAGTACATAGGTTGCGGTAATAAAATTTAAAGCAAATAAAATAAGTATCCAACCTTGATAAGCTGATTCCCTATCACATCCAACGATCCTAAATGCAGAATAAATGGGTAAGGTCCCCAATAAATTATCCGAAAAAGTAATCATATTTGGTTCAGGGAATACAAATGGGGCGCTCCAATAGTTAGAAAGTTTACCGGAAAAAAACAAATGTCCGTGCTCCAAAAAATAATTGTTTAAGCGGCTATCCACCAAGTCTCCTGGTAGTTGGGAAAAATCAAGCCTCATCGTTCGAATGGGAACAAAATACATTCCTGTCAAAAAAAGGAGAACACAAATCGTTATATGAACAACTCTTGTCTTATTAATCATTTATTTCCTGCTGAAAATATTATATTTTAGGATGCACCATATCGCACGAAACCCGTCCTTCCAGCCAATCTTTTTCCCTTCTTCATACGTCCTTCCATAATACGAAATCCCTACTTCATAAATGCGGATGTTTGGGACACGCGATATTTTAGCAGTTACTTCTGGTTCGAATCCAAAGCGATTTTCTTTTAGCTTAATGGATTGTATTGTTTTTGTATCAAACATTTTGTAGCATGTTTCCATGTCTGATAAATTTAAATTGGTAAATACATTTGACAGAAAAGTCAAAAATTTATTTCCGATTGTATGCCAGAAAAATAAAATGCGATGTGGTCGCCCTCCCATGAATCGGGAACCGAAAACAACATCGGCAAACCCATCTAAAATTGGTTTTAATAAGATGTTAAATTCAGTCGGATCGTATTCCAGATCAGCATCCTGGATCACCAAGCATTCGCCTGTTGCTAAGGAAATCCCTTTGTGCAGAGCAGCTCCTTTTCCTTGATTATATTCCTGATTGAACAATCGAATATGCTGTGCTTGATTTTCCTGGATATAGTTTTCAATTGCCTGCTTTGTATTATCTTTTGAACAATCATTGACAATGATAATTTCCTTTTCAATGTTGTTCAGCAATTGAACGCCTTTAATTTTATTTAAAATTAAATGTATTGTTTTCTCCTCGTTATAAGCAGGTATTATAATGGATAGTTTTTTTATACTCATTTTTTATCATTTTTGTATAATCTCAAAAAGCTCAGCTTCGGATTGGTTAGTTGCAATTGCTATAAGCGTATCTCCTTTTAAAGAGACAAATTTATTATTAAATGTCTTTAAATATGCTTTATCTTTTGTCAAGAAAATCGTCTCAAATGTTTCCATCTCGGTAATTTTTTCCGAATTATAGCTCAATGCATTGCCATTTGCACTGTTTACAGAGATAAATTTTCCATTGCGGGCTCTAAACCCGATTTTATTTCCAGGCAAACTTACCAAATTAAACGTTTCTGAGGATCTGGAGATATCACTAACCGCAGTGAGGGCATCTCCGGCAGCTGCATATACATATTTATTAGTGGATGATGCTTTTATTCCTGCTAAATGAATCGGATAATCGGGTAGAAAAAAATTATTTTCCCATACGATCCCTTCATAACAAGGCGCCGTATGCATAAAGGAGAACCAGTACTTTTCTTTATTCATATCTATAAAATGAATAATATAGTTTTGATATTGATACGACAATACCTGGGAATAAATTACAACCAAAATGCCTATAGGGAACACTACTAATTTAAAAAGATATGGTCTCAGCTCCATGTATAAAAATGCCATTAATAGTGCTAAAAGCCCTATATAATCGTTAAATGGACGTTCACCCAGGCTACATCCATAATACCATGACCACCAGCTGGAAATAATGTAAAGAGCCAGACAGCAAAACAATGACATGACAACCAGTTGAAACTTGTTTGTTTTATATAAATGAATGAATCCTAATAAGGGAATGAAAAAAAACGGAGTATATACGAACAGCCCCTTTCGATAGCTAAAAAGCACATTAAAAATTTGTGGGTTTGTAAAATCAAAGGTTTCCTTATCGTAGGACCACACAAAAAATTTCCCTACCTCGAAGTAGTAAAAAATAAACTGCAGGGATAAAACGACTGAAAAAAGAAGGGCTGCTTTTAAAATTGAATTTCTAAACACCTTTACTGTTTCCATAAACTTGGTTAAACTTCCAGCGAAGAAAGGAACCATTAAAACGATGATGCCATTTGTTGGACGCAATAAGATGATCAGAGCAAGTATAAAAGAAATCAGGTATAATTTTTTTGCTTTGGGGTCTCTGAAAAAAAAATCTACCTGATAAAGAAATATAGAGATCATCGCAAAAGAATAAACATGTGATGACCAGGAATCATACGTTGCATAATGGGAGAGGTTTGTTCCAAATACAATGATGACGATGATGACAGCCGCTACTCCAGTTGGAATAGCATAATTCAGAAGTAGCTTTTTGACATTTCTACAACCCAGCCATAAATAAAAAGATGCTGATATCAATATCAGTATGTGGTAAATCTCCGAATACCCATCGGCACTATAGCCTAAAAAGTCTGCAAGAAAATGGGCAATTAAAAAAAAGGGTAGCCACAAACAACTAAGGCCAATGTAGTATTTGTCCATTTTCCCTTCTGGAGTATCTATTAAAAAACCTCCATTGTATTCTTCACTGTTGTACTTATTCTGTATGTCTTTTAAATAGGAGAAACTTGCATCATTATAAATAAAAACGGCAGGTAAAACAGAATAGTAGCCCACTCCATCCGTTCTAATAACATGCTCCCATTTCCCATTTTCCTCCTGTTGCTTAAATGCTAATAGAACAGTTATTAGTAAGATTATTTCACAAATCCGATTAATAAAAAAATGAAATCCTTTATTTAAATATTTTTTCAAAATTTTGCTCTTTGCTTTTGTATCTCAATTTAACATTCCTTATTATTTATTTCACCTCAACGATCTTGAATTTATTTTACTATTGATATTCCGGCAGACAGCTGGTAGGAATCCCTTTCCTTCTATCTGTGTCTGTCAGTTTGAATACACTCATAATGCTTGCATTTCCTACCATTACTGAAAACAGCTTGTTCTCCAAATCATATTCTTCGTAGCGATACCGGTATTGTCCTATAAAATAAGTTGCTTCATAAAATCCTGCCATCTGAATCCGATCCCGTTGTTCTTTTGGTAATAGCAGCGTATTTAAATAGGAAGGATAGCGTTCCGGATATATTTTTATGGTAGAGGAGGTATCATTTTTCAAAATAAATTCCAATGCCTCCTTTGAGGAAACGCCATAATAATCCAGCTCATATTGCTCCTTCACCTCCTTCATATTTCTTCCTGCTAATGCATTAAAATAAACATATTCATGAGGGTGTAATTGCAGGGTGATAACTAAATTGGTTCCGATAATAAGTGTTAGAAATAAAACAAGTATTTCTTTTTTCCTTTTGAAAAATTTGTACATAAAAATCAATCCATAAAGAGCTATGACCAGGAAGGCCGGATAGATATAAAACACATGGCGCCAGCCATCATACACCACACTTTTTAAAATGATGATCGTCAGCAATGGAAGAAAAAAACTCAGTAGTAACAGTTGTTGTTCTCTTTTATAAAAAATAAAATTTATGGGGTTTGTGAAAATTTGTTGGATAATAAAAACCAATCCCATAAGGAAGAACAAGAGATAAGGAATAGGAGTCGTTATGCTAATCCAAACGGGTAAATAGTGCCATGGCAATTCCGTTGTTTTGATAAAAATTTCCTGATAAAGAACTTTGTTGTTCCATGGAAATTGACTCATCTCTTTAAACGCCATCAAAAAATGATGAACAGGACCTTCCCATAAAATGGGCCAGAACAAAATTGTAAATGTGATTAAACATATTATGTAAAAAAGAAATTTTTTAACATAAAACCTTTCTTTCTTTTTATAGAACTGTGCATAAAAACTATCGATACCAAAAAAAAGAAAGCTTAGCGCAGGCAGCATAATACCCAATATCCGAATATCAATTGCGAATGCACTAACCATAGCATAAACGGCCGCATTTTTATAACCGGGTTGTGCATGAAAACGCAACAGTGCATACATACTTATGATAAAGAAAGAGAGGAAAGGGATATCTTTTGTATTGTGAAAAGAATCACCAAAAATACGAGGACTGAGTACTAAAAATATACATCCGATTAATGCCAGTTTCCAGCTTTTTAAAACAAGCTTACACAAAAAATAAAAGAATACAACACCTATAAAAAAGCTAAGAAAGGTGATCAGATGCCGCATTAAATAAACATCTCTGGTATCTTTTAATTGAAATGCTTTTTGAAAAAATATGAGCACAATTTCGAATGCTGGCCCATGGTATTTTTCTGTGGATTTAATCAGATCATGCCTTGCAGTCTGATCATGTTTTACAATATAGGTTGCGGCTACTTCCCCATTTTGCTTCCACTGCATTTCTTCGTCCCAATTCAACCCATAGTCCTTTAAGACACTCAATGACAATACAAGAAACAGCGCAAAGAATGTTATTACGATTGTTTTTTGTTTGCTTTCAATTAAGTGAATAAGTTTATTGTACATAGGATAAGAGACAAAAGATAAATTAGATGCTGCTCCTATTGAATTTGCATTTCGGGTATATTTCCTTCAATGATCAATCTCCCTTCGGTTGCATTTTTTATTTGTTCTACACTAATTCCGGGAGCACATTCCAGTAGTTTGAATCCTTGTGGTGTAACATCCAATACGGCAAGTTCTGTGACAATCTTTTTTACACAATGCACACCTGTAAGTGGTAATGTACATTTCGTAAGTAATTTGGATTCATTCGCTTTGTTCACATGTTGCATGGCAACGATTATGTTTTTTGCCGAAGCGACAAGATCCATTGCTCCTCCCATTCCTTTTACCATTTTGCCTGGAATCTTCCAGTTGGCAATATCTCCATTGTCTGCCACTTCCATTGCACCCAATATGGTTAGGTCTACTTTTCGCGAGCGTATCATTCCAAAGCTCATGGCCGAGTCAAAAAATGCAGAACCCGGAATGGTTGTGATGGTTTGTTTACCTGCATTAATAAGATCCGGATCTTCTTCACCCTCATATGGAAATGGGCCCATTCCCAATAATCCATTTTCTGATTGCAGTACTACATTGATGCCTACGGGTATATAATTCGCTACTAATGTTGGAATACCGATTCCAAGATTAACATAATAACCGTCTTTTATTTCTCTTGCAATGCGCTTTGCAATGCCTACTTTATCTAACATAGTGTTTAAAGCTTTTACTATTTCTACTGTTTTTTGCGCACTGTGCGCTGTTCAATGCGTTTTTCATAATTTACACCCTTAAAAATTCGGTGTATATAAATTCCCGGTGTATGAATATGATCCGGATTCAATTCTCCAACAGGCACTAATTCTTCTACCTCAGCAATGGTAATTTTTCCAGCCATCGCCATCATGGGATTAAAATTCCGGGCTGTTTCCCTGTAGATTAGATTTCCTTGTGTATCGCCTTTCCAGGCTTTTACAATTGCATAATCTGCATCGAAGGCATATTCCATCAAAAACTCTTTTTCGTGTCCCTCAACCAAAAATTTACGTGTTTCCTTGCCTTCTGCTACTTCTGTTCCTACACCTGCTGGTGTAAAAATAGCCGGCATTCCATAACCTGCCGCTAAGCAGCGCGTAGCAAGTGTTCCTTGAGGGATTAACTCTACTTCCAATTCTCCACTTAATAATTGCCGTTCAAATTCTGCGTTTTCTCCAACATAAGAAGAAATCATTTTTTTTACCTGGCGTGTTTTCAATAGCAAACCTATTCCAAAATCATCTACACCGGCATTATTAGAAATGCAGGTCAAACCCTTTACTCCTTTTTTTACAAGTGCTGCTATAGTGTTTTCAGGTATTCCACATAAACCAAAGCCACCCAGCATAATGGTTATGTTATCTTTCATGTCTTTAATTGCCTCGTTGGCATTTGCAACCGTTTTATTCATAATTTATTTGTTGTCGAGTAATTTATTCTTAATCAAATCCACCGTTTTCGTCCATACGATCAATTGTACCTTCCACTACGTTGTATTTACTACAATCCATCTCTACAGTTATTCGTTGTGCCGGTTTTTCAAAATCACCTTGTGATATTTTTATCGTTTTATCCGCATACACTTTTTGCATAAACTTTGCAAAAATAGGCAGCGCCATGGAAGCTCCTTGTCCCATATCCGTTCTATCAAAATGCACGGCTCTGTCTTCTCCACCAACCCAACATCCCGAAACAAGATCAGGTGTAATTCCCATAAACCACCCATCGGAGTTGTTTTGTGTTGTTCCTGTTTTACCTGCCATTGGTTGCATTAGTTTATACCGGTAACGCAAACGAACACCTGTACCGCTTTGTACAACACCCTTCAGCAATTGAAGCATGACATAAGATTTTTCTTCATTCATCACCTCTTCCGTACGCGGAACAAAATCAGCCAGTATTTTTCCATTTTTATCTTCAATGCGTGTGATAAAGGTCGGTTCGATCCAGGTACCTTTATTTGCAAATGTGGCATTTGCGCCTACCATTTCAAATACAGATATTTCCGGTGTCCCTAAACAAATGGAAGGTGTAGGATCTATCTTGCTTACAATTCCCATTCGGCGTGTCAGGTCTACAACAGCACTTGGTCCAAATTGTTTGATCAGATAAGCCGAAATATAATTGACAGAATGTGCCAAAGCTTGTTGCAATGTTAGCATTCTTCCGTCAAGGTTTTTATCCATTGACGCATTTTCCGGACAATACATGGGTTGTCCTGCAGGCATATCAATACAGGTTTTTACATTCGGCAAACGATAACATGGTGAATACCCTTCTTGTATGGCAAGTGCATATACAAAGGGTTTAAAGGTCGAACCCACTTGTCGGGCATGACCAATTTGTACGTGATCGTATTGAAAAAATTTATGAGAAATACCGCCAACCCATGCTTTGATGTAACCGGTTTGAGGTTCAATAGACATAAAGCCGGTTTGTAAAAAACGCTTGTAGTAACGGATAGAATCCATCGGCGTCATAATTGTATCTTTTTCACCCTTCCAGGTAAAAATGGTCATCTCCGTTTTTGTATTAAATACTTTCGTTATTTCTTCCTCACTCATGTCCGCTTTCTTCATGATACGATAGCGCTCAGAGCGTTTCACACTTTGCTGCATGATGCTTTTAATCTCTTCCTTATTGACATTCCAGGCAAAAGGTGCATTTCTTTTTTTCTTACATTCTATATCGAACTCCTTTTGCAATGCATTCAAATGTTCTGCTACAGCCAGTTCGGCATAACGTTGCATTCGGGAATCGATGGTGGTGTATATCTTCAAGCCATCACGGTAAATATCGTATTTGCTACCATCCGGTTTTAGATGTTCTTCACACCACTTTTTTAAAAACACATCACGAAGATATTCCCGGAAGTAAGGAGCAAGTCCTTCATTGTGATCTTCTGGTCGAAACACCAATTTCAATGGGATTTTTTGTGTGCGCTCCAGTTCTTTTTTATCAATGTAATTGTATTTTTCCATCTGCGCGAGCACCGTATTTCTTCTGCCTTCAGAACGGTCATGAAAACGATTCGGGTTAAAATAGGCCGGATTTTTCGCCATACCAACCAATACAGCAGCCTGCTCAATTCGAAGGGAATCAGGAGTTGTGTTAAAATAAATTTGCGCTGCCGATTTAATTCCTACTGCATTGTTTACGAAATCAAATCTATTGAGATAAAGCGCAATGATTTCTTCTTTGGTGTATTCACGTTCCAGTCGTACCGCAATGATCCATTCTTTCATCTTCCGGATCACCAGATTTATTCCATGCAGATCTTCCCGTGGAAATAACATTTTTGCAAGCTGTTGCGTAATTGTACTGCCGCCACCCGAACTGCTGCTTCCTCTCAAAGCACCTGTGATTGCTCTTATAAGAGCCCTGGTATCTACTCCTGAATGATCATAAAAACGTGCATCTTCTGTTGCAATTAATGCTTTTACAACGTTGGGTGAGATCTCATTAAATTTTACATTGGTCCTGTTCTCTGCATAGAACTTACCAATCACTTTCATATCAACTGAATAAACTTCTGTGGCTAAATTTGTTTTGGGGTTTTGCAATTCCTTTGTATCCGGAAGATCCGCAAACAATTTTATTCCTACAATGAAAAGAAATAGTGCTACTACTGGTCCTCCAAAAATGATCCAGAACCAACTAATGAATTTTCTAGTGTTTGCTTGTTTTGGCTTTGTTGCGCCCATGTTACTAATGAATTCGTTTTAATCAACACCGTTCGTTCTCTTATTCTGATTTTTCTATACGTAATCCAACGTCCATGATTAAAGGAACAGCTGCGCTTCTCATCCCGTGTTGGATTTCAAATGTATATATACCTGCAAGAGGAAAACGCACGTTGCGTTTAAAGAGTATCTGGTTATCATAAATATCCCCTAAGCCCTTGCCAAGCCATTTTCCGTGCTCATCAGCTAATATGCATTCAAGTGTATCCGTTGAAAATTTACCGTTAGGAAAGGTCGTTTTAATGAATAAAAAAAGGTTGTCATAAGGATATCCGTCTGCATTTCTAACATTCACATAAAAATTGGCGGGAGTTGATGGATCTTTTATGGAAACATCAAACTTTATTTTATTCTCTATGGTCCAATTATTATCCGGAATGTCTTTGTTTTCTTCAAAAATGCGCTTGTCATCACAACCTGTCAAAAAGAAAAGTAGAGTAATGATAAGAATGAATGGTAAACGAATGATTTGTGCTTTTTTCATAATCGTGTACATCCGCAGCGATTATTGTGCTGGGTTTGGGTTATTGTTGTTATTGTTCGCAGGTCGTGGACGATTAGTCGGTTTTGGACGATTGCGCTGTTGATGTCCTTGCTGCTTTTGTTGTTGAGACTGAGGCTTTCCTTCCTGATTTGGATTCGGGTTCGGACGATTTCCCGGAGGGTTTTGTTTTTGAGCCGGTGCATTTTGTCTTTGCGATGGAGCATTTGATCTTTGACCTTGTTGTTTTCCTGCAGTTCCTCCTGCAGTTTTATTCCCTGAATCGCCGCCCTTCTTTTTATTTTTAAATTTTGGTTTTTTCTTTTGATCAAAACGTGTAAGACTATCTTGTCCTACTACATTTTCATAATCTGGTTTCTTCTCCACAATTTTTGGAGCTGCCATTTTAATGGAAAGATCTTCTGGCTTTACACCATTTTTATTCATTTCCATTACTTCTTTTACACGATCAACAGTTAAGGGAATAAAATTATCCGGCTCATCTGTATAGGAAAAAAACATGGTTCTTCTGAAAATATCTGTCTTTTGATGAAATGCTCTTCCTCTGTTGGTTTCCAGTTTTACATTGTTTACTTCCGGAAAATCCTTCAAGGCATCCATATAGCTATCCAACTCGTAATTCAAACAGCATTTCAGCTTTCCGCATTGTCCGGCCAACTTTAGTGGGTTTAAGGATAATTGCTGATAACGTGCTGCACTGGTTGCAACAGAGCGGAAATCAGTTAACCACGTAGAACAACACAGTTCGCGTCCGCATGATCCTATGGCCCCTAATCGGCTGGCTTCCTGGCGTGCACCAATTTGTCGCATTTCAATACGCACTTTAAATTCTTCTGCCAGCACTTTTATCAACTCTCTAAAATCTACGCGATCATCAGCGGTATAATAAAAAATAGCCTTTGTTCGGTCACCTTGATATTCAACATCGCTGATTTTCATTTGTAAATTCAACTTCACAGCAATGGTACGTGCACGATACATGGTTGCTTGTTCCAAACCTTGCGCCTCTTGCCATTTCTCAATATCCAATGGTTTAGCTTTACGGTATACTTTTTTTATTTCCTCTGAGCCAGGGTTAACATTGCGTTTTTTCATCTGCAAACGCACCAATTCACCCGATATGGAAATAACTCCCATATCATGTCCAGGTGAAGCTTCAACCGCTACAACATCCCCCACATTCAATTGTAAACCATTTACATTTCTAAAAAATTCTTTACGACTATTTTTAAAACGTATCTCTACACAATCAAATGTATTTTGTCCGCTTGGAAGCTCCATATTTGCTAACCAATCAAACACATTTAATTTATTACAACCACCTGCACCACATGATCCGTTATTTTTACAGCCCCCTGGCAATCCATTGCTGGCTGTACTACAGCCCCTGCCAGTTGAACATCCACTACATCCCATATTTTAGTTCTCTCTTTTTAGTTAATGATTGGTTAATTTTCTGTTTGTTTCATTTTCGAAAATCAACATTGTTTTGTACTCGTTGAAATTGCCATACATGCAATTTCAGCCTGCTTATTTTTAAACAGCTTTGGGTAAATTTAATAATTCATTGAATTTAAATGCCAGGTCCATAAATAAAATTTTAGGATTCGCATTTCGCTCCATGTGATAATGAGCTGTGTTTAGCTCTTCTATAAAGCGTTCCACATTTGTAGCGTGAATAAACGGCGAAAATTTCTTAACAAAATCCTGCTCATCAGCGCCCAATTTTATTAGGCTTGCATCGGCATAGTTTAAAACCAAACTCTCCCGCATGATGTGCAATGCATATGTCAAAAAATTTTTTTGTCGCTCACGACCTGCTGCTGCTATTTCATCTATCCATTGCAACACTGCTTTGGGATCAAACTTCAAGCTCGCACGCATTAATTTTTGAAAGCTGGCCAGGTTTTGACTTGCATTTTCATTTTCACTGATAAGAAGTAAAGCCTCTGCATAATTTCCATCCGCCAAGTGAGCAATCTTTTGAGCGGCCTCTGATGCCATTCCGCTTTGCTGAACCAAGGCTTCTGTTAATTCCTCATCTTTTAATTTGTTGATTTTTATTAATTGTGTTCTGGAGACAATTGTTCGCAGCAATTGCTCTTCGTTTTCACAAATCAATAAAAACAATGTTTTGTCAGGTGGCTCTTCCAAGATCTTAAGTAATTTATTTGCTGCAGCCTGATTCATTTTTTCTGCCTGCCAAATAATCATAATCTTATATTCCGCCTCGTAGGTGGTAAGACTCAATTTTCTTAAAATATCCCCGCTTTCTTCTACACCAATAATCGCCTGTTTGTTTTCCGCATTCAATTGTTCAAACCAGCTGTAGAGCGTAATATAAGGATTGTTTAAAAATGCATTTCTCCATTCCGATACAACATCAGAACTTGTTCGTACATCTTTTGAAAGTGCTACAGGATACACAAAATGAAGATCAGGGTGAACCAATTTATTGTACTTTACACAAGATGGGCATTGTCCACAAGCATCTCTTTCGCCTTTGTTGTTGCAAGAAATATATTGTGCATAAGCAACTGCAATTGCCAGGTTTCCACTTCCTGATGGCCCTAAAAATAGCTGCGCATGACTAATACGGCCCTCTTTTACAGAGCGTATAAGACGTTCTTTTATTGCATCCTGTCCTATAATTTCCTTAAATAACATGTTTTGATAACCTGTCCTTAATTAGTGATTTCAAAGATAGTAAATGATTTAACGTACAGAAAAAAATTCAGTTGAGAGAGGAAGCAAGAGCGCAATTCTAACATCTCTTTTGATTATTCTGCATTATTTTTTACATTTGATTCGACCTTGCAACTGAATAATTTCTTGCTTTACAAAGCAAATCTAATCCTCAAACTAAATACATCCTCGCATGAAAAAGCTTTTACCCTTCCTAATTGTCTTCATTTTTACCGGGAAATTGAACGCCCAACTAACTTACAAAGATGTGGCTCCTATCTTTTATAAAAATTGCACCAGTTGCCACAATGGTTTTGGACACGGGCCTTCTTTTCTGAATTATACACAAATATCCAGCTTAACACCATCCATTGAAGATGTGCTCAACAATAAGGAAATGCCGCCATGGTCGCCCGACTCTACCTATACACATTTTGTTGGTGAACGTTTTATTTCAGATGCTGACAAAAACAAAATTTTAGATTGGATTGGCAGTGGTGCCACTAAAGGAGATACAACACTTGCCCCAAAACCTCCTATATATACACGTTATCAAATAAATACAACTCCTGATTTGGAGTTGACGATTCCAACATTCACAAGCAATGCTACCGCTACTGAAGATAGTTATGTCTGCTTCTCTTTACCGAGTGGACTTACACAGGATAGGATTTTAAAAGCATTTGAAATTGTTGCCGGTAATCCCGAAATCGTGCATCATGTTATTGCCGATGTTGATACAGCAGGCACGACAACAAGTGACTTATCTGGTAAATGTTATAACATTACCGGCGACTTTAGTATTGGTGGAATCGCACCAGGCGCTCCTCCAACAATCTTCCCAAACATGGGTGCGAATAAAATGGGAATTCGTATTAAAAAGGGATCTAAAATCGTTCTTCAAATCCATTATCCTGCCGGTACCGGTGGAATGACGGATCAGACGAAGATCCGGCTTTATTTTTATCCAGTGGGTACAACCGGCGTAAGACCCGTTTATGTATCTACGCCCCTTCAAAACTGGTTGTTGAATATTCCGGCAAATACGGTTAAAACGTTTACAGCTAAATACCCGAGTGATATTGCTAATCCAACCACATTGCCTATAGCCTTATCGATGTTTGCTACTTTTCCGCACTCTCATAAATTGGCTACAACCATTGTGAACTATGCATTTAAAGCGCCTGATACCATTCCTTTGGTTCGTATTAATGAGTGGGATTTTAACTGGCAAGGGTATTATACCTACAAGAAATTGGTTAAGGTTCCTGCCGGATACCGATTGTTTTCCAGTCATGTTTATGACAATACAACCAATAACCCAAACAATCCAACTCCGAAGGATACAAAAGCTGGCACCAGTACGGCAGATGAAATGTTATTCGATTCCTATATGTATTTGATTTATCAACCTGGTGATGAGCATATAAATATAGATTCGATTATCTCTAAAGACCCGCTTGTTACTTCAATTGGAGAGCAAACAAATGCTCCATTCAAAACCTATGCGTATCCGAATCCTTTTCAAAATAAGGTGCAGATTGTTTACCAGCTTGAAAAGCCTTCACGTGTTACCGTTGAAATCTATTCTATTTACGGTGGTCTGGTAAAACGAATGGAGAGAGGACTGGAAACCGAAGGTCAGCATGAAGTTACCTGGGATGGTAAATCTATTACGGGCAGCGGATTGTCACAAGGCACCTATATGTATGTGGTAAGAACAGAGACCCAACAAAGCTTTGGAAAGTTAAGCTTGATCGGAAACAACTAATGAGTTCGAAAATTAAAGACTATGTGCCTATGTGTTTTGAATTTTTAAACACATAGGCACATAGTTTTAAGCACTTCGTTATTTTTTTACTGCATCTACTCCCGGTAAACTTCCGCTTTCAATATATTCCAGCAATGCTCCACCACCCGTGGAAACGTAACTGACATCCTTACCAAAATTATATTTATTGATGGCTGCTACCGAGTCTCCTCCACCAATCAATGAATAGGCTCCTTTTTTTGTTGCTGCAACAATGGCTTCTGCAACTGATTTTGTTCCTTGTTCAAATGAGCTCATTTCAAATACGCCCATCGGACCGTTCCACAGGATTGTTTTAGATTGGGAAATAACAGCTGCATATTGCTTTTCTGTTCCTTTTCCAATATCCAATCCCATCCAGCCATCCGGAATGGCAGCAATGTTTACTTCTTGTTTATTCGCATCATTTGCAAAACGATCTGCTGCTATTGCATCTATAGGAATATGAATTTGAACTCCTTTTGCTTTTGCTGTTTTTAAAATGGTACGTGCTGTTTCTAGTTTGTCTTCCTCAACCAACGAATTCCCTATGCTTCCGCCTTGAGCTTTTACAAATGTAAATGCCATACCTCCGCCAATAATGATGTGATCTGCTTTATTGATAAGTTGCTCCAGAATCAAAATCTTATCCGATACCTTTGCACCACCCATAATGGCTGTGAATGGTTTTTCGGCGTTATTCAACACCTTATCAATGTTTGATAACTCTCCACTCATGACATATCCAAAACATTTGTTTTCAGGAAAAAATTTTGCAATGATTGCTGTGGAAGCATGCGCCCTGTGAGCTGTTCCAAATGCATCATTCACGTAAAATGTCCCTAAAGAAGCCAGTTGTTTCGCAAAATTCTCATCCCCTTTTTCTTCTTCTTTGTGGAAACGTAAATTCTCCAGCAATAAAACATTTCCTGCTTTCAAGGCCGTTGCTGCTGCGATGGCAGGCGTTCCTATGCAATCACTTGCAAAGTCAACTGGTTTAGTCAGTAATTTACTTAAATGAGAAACAATGTGTTTTAGGGAATATTTTTCTGTCGGACCTTCTTTTGGTCTGCCCAAGTGCGACATCAAAATAACACTTCCTCCATCCGCTAAAATTTTATTAATAGTAGGTAGTGCTGCGCGCATACGTGTATCGTCTGTTACGTTGTAAGATGCATCCAAAGGCACATTAAAATCAACACGGATCAATACTTTTTTGTCTTTAAAGTTGTAGTTATCAACTGTCTTCATTCGTCTGGAATTTATTTTTTAGCGTTGCAAAAGTAATACTTCTCCCTCATATGCGATATGATTCATCTTTCTTTTAAGAGAAAATAAACAGGGTTGCATTACAATTCTTTCAAGCTCTTGTTTTCTTGTTTTGTCATTTCTTCTTTGGCGGCTTTTGTTTTATCTGCATATCCCAGTAAATGCAGGATACCATGAATAATTACACGATGCAGCTCTTCTTCCATCGTTTTGGAAAATGTTTTTGCATTTTCTTTTATCCGTTCTATGCTAATAAAAATGTCACCACTGATGGGCAATGCATTGGATTCTTTTGAATAATCAAATGTGATGATATCTGTGTAGGTATTGTGTTGTAGGTACTGCTTATTAATGGACAATAAATAGGCATCCGAACAAAAAATAAAATTAATGTCTCCTGCCTTTCTTTTTTTTCGCTCAATTGTTTGAACGATCCATTTCTTCAGGCCTGTTTTATTTTTTAATGTGAACGGAATATCTTCTGTATGAAAATGGATCATTTTACTATTGAAATGAAAACGGTTTAAATCTAGCTTATTTTATCCCTTTTCGTTCTCTCCAAAGCTGATTAAAGGATTTAGGAGCAACTTCCGGCAAGTCCCTACGCTCTCCCCATTGCTTTTTAAAGAATTGTTTCAACATGAAATTTTTAATCTTTGCGCCACCCTTGTCCATCTTATTGCGCTTAAGCATGGCTTTTTTCCAAAATATCCAGATCCAGTTTTCTGTTTTTGCTGATAACCCCTTATCCACAGAAAGCTTACGATTCAACAGCAATAGCTTATGAATGTCTATTTTTACAGGGCACACTTCTGTACATTTTCCGCACAAAGTGGAAGCAAAACTCAAATGTTTAAACTCCTGCATACCATTAAAATGTGGGCTAATGATGGATCCAATCGGGCCGCTGTAAGTGGTACCATAAGAATGTCCTCCTATTGTTTGATATACCGGGCAAGCGTTCAAACAAGCTCCACAACGTATGCATGACAATGCCCTGCGTTGTTCTGTTTCCGCCATTATAGCTGTTCTTCCATTATCAAGTAAGATGATATACATCTCTTCCGGACCATCTATTTCTCCTGCCTGTTTCGGCCCGGTATAAATGGTGTTGTATACCGTAAGCTGTTGGCCTGTGCCATACGTAGAGAGTAAGGGCCAAAACAAATCTAAATCAGCAAATGAAGGGATGACTTTTTCAATGCCCACAATGGCAATTTGAATTTTAGGGAAAGCTGCTGATAACACTCCGTTCCCTTCATTCTCGGTAACAGCAACAGCACCCATATCTGCGATTAAAAAATTGCCTCCACTCACACCCACTTCTGCTTTGCTGTATCGATTTCGCAATTCCTTGCGAACAAAATCTGTTACTTGTTCCGGTGATAAATTCGGTGCTGTATTCTTTTTCTCATGGAATGTTTTTGCTACATCCTCCTTTGAAAGATGCATAGCCGGTGTAACAATATGATACGGTGGTTCACCTCTCAACTGCACAATGTATTCACCTAAATCTGTTTCAATACTTTCAATTCCATTTTGTTCAAGCACATGGTTGAAATCCACTTCCTCCGTCACCATGGATTTTGCTTTTACAACGGTTTTTGTATTTACACGTTGCATGATCTGAAGCGCTTCCTTTACAGCCTCTTCCGCATCTTGTGCCCAAATAACTTTGCCTCCTCTTCGTGTGAAATTTCCTTCAAACTCGATCAAGTATTTTTCGAGGTTGTCAATGGCTTTTTGTTTTAAAAAAGCCGCCCTCGTTTTTGCAAGTTCCAGGTTGCTAAACTGTTGTTTTCCTTGTATAACTTTTTTATCATATTGGGCAATGTTGTACTGTATGGTTTTGCGATGTACTACATCGAAAGCCTTGTTTTCTGACGCTTCTAAAAACTTTTCTAATGCCAACATATTGTTATTTTCTACAGTTCTTCTTCCTTTAAAATCTTTTTTTACTGCGTGGGCCGTAGCGGCTTACAACTACTTTTTATTTGAATCGACCGCGATTCGTTTTTCTCTATTGGCTATTTCCCATGCTGTATAAAAGACAAGACGGGTTATTTTTTCCATTTTATTAAAATCTATTTTTTCAACCTCATCCGTTTCTTTGTGATAATCCGCATGTACCCCATTAAAATAAAAGATGACCGGAATTGAGTTCTTTGCAAAATTATAATGGTCGGAACGATAGTAATAACGGTTCTTATCATGCTCATCGTTATACATATAGTCCAACTGCAAATTGCAATACAGTTGATTTGCGGATTCATTGATTCGATGCAATTCTGAACTCAATTTATCCGATCCGATCACATAAATATAATTTGAATTTCCTTTATATTTTTCATCTTCACGGCCAATCATGTCTATATTCAAATCACAAACAGTATTTTTAAGTGGGTATTCAGGATGGTTTACATAATAGTCTGATCCTAACAATCCTTTTTCTTCTCCAGAAAAGGTAATGAATAGAATGCTGCGTCTTGGTCCATGACCCTCTTTTTTAGCCGTAGCAAATACGTTCGCTAAATTTAAAATAGCGGAGGTTCCAGAACCGTCATCATCCGCTCCGTTGTATATTATATTTCCATCTATTCCTAAATGGTCGTAATGGGCCGACATTACAATGATTTCATTTTTTAAGTCTCCTCCTTCAATAAAGCCAAGAACGTTCTCAGAGCTTAGTTTTTCAGGTATATTTTTTATGGAGATGGAAAGAGGGCTTTTTATCTTTTTTGAATGCTTCTTTTTAGTTGTGGTCAATTTTCTTTTCAACGCATCAACAGTTGTATTTTTCAATAAAGCATTCGCCATTGATGCTGAAATATAAAAAACAGGAATCTCCACTTTCCCTTTTTCTGTTCGTATATAAGGTGATTTTGTTTTATTTGTCTGCAGATCTTTCTCAAAATTATTGGCAATGATTAGTAACGCGCTTGCTCCACTTTTATAGGCTTTTTCTATTTTCTTTTTATAATAGGTGGTCCATTCGGAGCGCGATTTATTACCTGTAATAAGGGAGCTTGAATCAGCAAGAATGGGTTCGCCTTCCAATACCATTAATACTTTATTCTCAACTGTTACATTGTTATAATCGTTATCATTTTTGTCGTCAATACCATAACCCATAAATAGAATGGTTGGATAAGCCAGTTGATATTGACCTCGTCCTTGCAATAGGCAATAATCCTTTTCAGATACAAATGTTTTTCCATTGGAAGCAACATCGGCAACCTGTGTAATAATTGGAGTATTTTTATATTGTTCAATTGTAAAAGGCTGATAATATGTATTGTCCTTATAAGGAGGGATACCACTTTCTTTGAACTCATTCGAAATATAGGCTGCGGCCATTTTTTGCCCCTTTTTCCCGGTTTCTCTTCCTTCGTATTCATCTGAAGCCAATACATGCAAGTATTTGCTCATGGTTTGGGCTTTTATGAGCGCTGCATAATGCATGGCAACAGTATCTTTTTGTTGAGCAAAGACAAGGGTTGGAAAAAGAAAAATGCTTAATAGCCTTATTTTCATTAGAGAATTATAATGAATAAATAGATAATTGCTTACAAGGGTTTATTGTAACTAACAGCCTTGGGAAATTTTATTAACTCTTCCCGCATGCCTTCCGCCTTCAAAAGCTGTCCTATAAAATACATCAATGCATTTTTTAGCCTCTTCTTCACTAATGTACCTGGCAGGCAGCGTTAGAATATTCGCATCGTTATGAAGTCGCGCTAATTCCGCTATTTCAGCCGTCCAGCATAATGCCGACCGAATACCCTTGTGTTTATTAGCCGCCATATTAATTCCATTGCCACTTCCACACAGCAGTAAACCGTAATCTGCTTCTTTATGCTCGACAGCAACTGCCACCAAATGCGCAAAATCAGGGTAATCGGCACGTTCTGCCGAATGGGTACCAAAATCAGTCGCTTTCCAACCTTTAGATTCTATATAACTTTTTAATTTTTCTTTTAATTCATATCCTGCATGATCGCAACCAATCGCTATTTTCATTTTTTATTTATTTAGATGTCGTATTTACGCTCGAAATGACTGAAATTAACAGGTTTTTGGCCTTATTAACATGTTTGTAAAGGTCAAAAATAAAGAGCTGATAACTAGGGTGATAATTTTTATTTTATCAACATAGAATTTGTTGAAAAGAATAAACGATGTTATCAATGTCTACAAGATTTTTCTTGGATTATTTAAATTTGGTTTTGCATGGATAAATTTTTTGAATTACCTAACTTCAATTATTAAATTTTAACAGTAATAATCCACAAATTGGTAACACAAATTAACGTATTTTTGTAAACGATTTATGATATGATAAACTTCATTGATTAATTGTTAATAAAGCCAAGTTTTCTATAGATCAAGCAATTAGATTCTAATAACTTTGAAATCACTGTTAATTAAATGTGGAAATTGTATTATCCACCTTTTTTTGAGGGTTTTTTTTCACAGTACTAACAGACCAACAACAACAACAAATTTTTTTTTAACTATTTAAATAAAATATAATATTGATATGGGATCAGATTTAATTTCAAAAGGCTATGTGGATGTTCCTGTTGATTTTTCTTTAGATTTGTTCGCTGAAATAAAAAAACTAAAAAAAGAGAAAAATGCAATCATACTTGCCCATTACTACCAGGACGCGGATATACAGGATGTAGCGGATTATATCGGTGATAGCTTGGGATTGTCGCAGGAAGCAGCTAGAACCGATGCAGACATTATTCTTTTTGCAGGGGTTCACTTCATGGCCGAGACAGCAAAAATTTTATGTCCAAGCAAAAAGGTTATTTTACCGGATTTAAGAGCAGGATGTTCACTTGCCGATTCTTGTCCCGCTGATAAATTTGCAGAATTCAAAAAGCAGCATCCGGATCATTTGGTGATTTCTTACATCAACTGTACAGCGGAATTAAAAACGTTAACAGACATTGTTTGTACCTCAACAA
>C688J18823_10000621_pt1 | contig 20664 bp, 25 predicted proteins | sample HopSoiMetagenom1_FD_18823 | JGI IMG/M metagenome (IMG submission 18823) | reverse complement strand
CCGTTCGCCTTGCGATCTCGGACCATGACAAGTTCTGCGCTCGCATCGCCTAAACCGCACTCGCATCCACCTTCGCGGTCGGCCTGCCGAGACGTTTGCCTTCTCGTCTTACGCGCTCCAGACCAGCCCGTGTGCGCTCGGCGAGACGCACGCGCTCTTGCTTCGCGATAGCTGCGAGGATACTGATCGCCTAGTAGAATTATTGGGCGTATTCGCGCCTCTGTCTCGGATCTCTAGCGTGATTTCACCCAAGCAGCACTTGGCGGCGTTAAGAAACGTCATCGCGTCGTGGCATATCAATTGCCTACAGGCGGAGAGAGCCGGAGGATCTATGCTCACCGCCCAACGCTACCTGCACTTCGATAACGTCGATCTCTCGGCTGGACAGATTGTTTGCAGTTGCAGTCTGTGTGGAATGGACTTCAGCGAGACGCCGAGGCCAGAAGAGCCTGTGCGTGCACTCTTGGTGAGAATCCGTGCCAGCTTCGACGCACATGACTGCGGGGCATAGCCAACGAGCGAAAATGGCGGCACGCCTTCCCCTAAGGTTGGTGCCGCTCCTTGATTGTCGCTGATCCATTGTTGATTCCCGCCACTCAGCATGTCTCCTGTCATTCTTGCCAGTGGGGTGAATAAGAGGGCACTCCGCTGCCTGTCTGCCGCAGACCCGATTCACCGCACCTATGCCTACATCGGGACCCACAAACGTTGCGGTGCGTGTGCGCTAAAAGCCCAATGCAGCAGCGGAGTGTTCCGCTTCTTTGCCATCCACATGGATGAACCAGCCCGGCAACGCGCACCAGAGTTGGCGAACACGCCGGCATTCGCCCATGCACAGCGGCAAAGAATGAAGGTGGAAGCGCTGTTCGCAGAACTGAAGAATCAGATCAAATGCGGCGCTTGCGTTTGCGGAGGCTCAGGTTCGTGCGGGAGCAATTCTTCCTCGCAGCGGTAGCTCAGAACATCAAGCGACTGGTTTCATCTGTTGCATATAGGCATGGCGCAAACGTCACGCTACAGCCAATCTCAACCGGAGGGCGAATGTGGCGTAAATCAAAAGAAAGAGCGACCCCTCGTCCGCGTCGGCATACTCCATCCACAGGCTTTTAAGGTCTTCTACTTCGCAAAATGAGGCGACGAAAATCTCAGCCAGGGACGAAGAAAGAACCCCCTCATCTAACGCGAAAGTTGTAAATGCGTCCCCTTGGGTGTCCAACGATCTGGATGTCAGGACTTCGGAGAGCGGCGAGGTATCTCTCAGTCTGGTCCTCTTTCTTTCGAAGAGCTGAGTGAAAGCAGCCGAGCACAAGGTCCCACTTCCGAAGAGCGGAGGAGTCCATGTCGCCATTGCTCCCCGGATCCGCGCATTCGGGAGAGCAGTACCTCCGCCCCTTTCTAGCCCTGAAGAAGTATGGCGCTTGGCGCAAAGTTTGTGACGCGAGGCGCTCAGGGACCAGAGTCAGACCGGTCGCCAGTCATCCTCGATTCGCCATCCGGTACCTTAGGGTTTTTGAGGTGGTTTTTACCCCGGATCGCCGGTTACACATGGTGGGGACCCTACCGTCGACAAGCCGGTGCTCCAGCGGACGGCCCGAGGGGCGGCCAAGGCGAATAAGGACGGCAAGGACGGCGAGGCGCTAGAGATTGTCAAGGCGAGCAAGGGCGTAGCTAACGCCAAGGTGGCCGAACTAATCGCGGAACAGCTACGCGCGAAACGCTCGGCGGAATGGGTGAGGCGCAAGCGCGTGGAACTCACCAAGGCAAACGGGGGCCTCATGGTCTAATCCCTTTGCCGTGCACATACCAGACAGACACAAACACATCGGTATTCTCTTTAGAGATACCGTGTGTTTTGTCGGTGTGGGACGATTACAACAACAACAACGATTTACTATAGCGTGTTGTTGGAGCTTTTTGTCTGTAAGTTGTTGATAATAGTAACGGCCTAGTTACGGGGGTATATGTTACTAACTGGTTAACAGATAAGCGTTCGGCACCCGTTTTGGCTTCCTTTGGGGATAACTTAAATGGATTCATAAAGATGGACCGCCAAACTGTATATATGAGGACGCAGCAGCAGCCGAAACGCTCTCCCGAGTATTGGGAAGCGCGGCTCAAGACAATGCACCTTACGATGACGGCGGGCCGGGAAGATTGGCTCTCCTACGGGCACGAGGTATCGAAGTTGGATACGGACGGGCGCAACACATTTATTAACCAACCGGAAGAGAAAAGCGAGCTGCACAAGCAGATACGGCCTTTTGTCGTTTTAGTCGGAGGGGCGAACGAGAAGCATCGGCGCTGCTTGGCCTCGTAGTAGTGACTCGTACCCTTCCTACGATTTACCGGCATGCTTTCGAGTCTGCGTGCCTATGCCAGCCATTTGAGCATAGCGGCGTAAAGCCGAACCAATAAAGGACCGACTCGACGTGAGCTCCTTGGCTCACCGTGGAGCGCCCACCAAGGCGCAGCCAGGCAAGGAACCAGGAGACCACGAAAGTGTCCATAATTGTGCCTATAGATACGGAACCAGAAGTATCGTACCTTCCTTACACAGCCCAACTTCCATGCATTCTGCGTGGCGGTTTCCACCGATTTCGCACCTGCGTTCCTTCCTTCTATGCGGTAGGAAAAATTTCCAAGAAGGGATGGCGCAATCAACTAGTAGGCGGCATGCCGAATACTTGGCAGGAATACCTCGGTGCCGCGCCGGTGCAGACGCATACGGGATTCGTCTACAACGGACCGTTCTTCATCCGCTGTGACCACGGATGCACACATGGCAGCAATACGCACGCGACGTACAGTATCTGCACCGCTGCATGTAGTGGCAGCCAAGACGCTGAACAGTTTCGACCTGCGCGCGTGTTCCGGCAGAGTGAACGACAGATTCGGCAATCGGGCTTTATTCTCGCTTGGGCCGGCCAGGAGAGTGAGTCTTTAGAGAAAGCATATGGCTCACTGATAGAGCTGGGTGTAGCACATGCCCTAGCGAAGCCGATTTTGTTGGTGCATCATCCTAAGGTCGACCTGCGCGATTTTTGGTTCGCTGTAGAAACTGCAACAGCCGTCGTTTGCGCCGAAAAGCCCGTTCAAGCTCTGGACATGCTCTGGGCAGATAGGAGCACTCGATGATTAGCATCAATGACCTGAAACTGCAGCGGCGTTGGGTGCTTTGGCGCTTGGAGCCAGGCAAGGCAGACAAGATGACGAAGGTGCCCTACCAGCTAAACGGATTCAAGGCAGATATCACCAACCCGGCACAGCTTCATACGTATGCCGACCTCGAGCCACACGCTGCGAAGTGGAGTGGAATCGGTCTAGCGCTCGGCACGTTTGATGGCGTCTCAGTTTGGGGGGTGGATTTCGACAAGTGCTGTGACGTAGCAACCGGGAAGTTTTCGTCCGAGACTCGCCAGGTAATCATCGAGTTGGACAGCTATGGCGAGTACAGCCCGAGTGGTACGGGGGCGCACATCCTGGGCCTCGGCAGGCTACCCATTGAGTCGGGCAATAGGCGCGAAGTATTGATACGACCATTCGATGGTGCCAAGCAAGTCGAAATTAAGGGACTCGGATTCTATTTCACGTTCACCGGGCGCCACTTGAGGAAGACGCCGCCGCAGTTGATGGACCGTCAACAGGAAGTGCTTGCGTTCTACGAGCGCGTCTCGAAGATTGAGAAGCCCCGCAGGAATGGGAGTGCTCTCACAGTTTCCATGCCGGTCAGCGAGGAGGAGAGATTCAAGAAGCTAATGGTCGGAGACATTAGCGCATACAACGACGACCATAGCACCGCGGATTTCGCGCTTTGCATTCTGCTCGCGAAGAAATACGCCTGCAATGCATTCAAGGTTGACAGCGAATTTCGCAACTCTGGCCTTTACAGGGAAAAGTGGGAGCGAGATGACTACCGTGAAAATACCATCACACGAGCAATCATGGCCGTGGTGAAAGAAACGCCCATCATCTTCTCCGGTTCGGAAGAGGAGGCGATGGAAGACGATGGCGAGACGGAGTTCCTGGTTGAAGGGCTGGAGGGACCTGGGAATGACGGATGGTTCCCGAAAGGCGAGTTGTCTGTGATAGGCGCTCCGTCCGGTGTGGGCAAGACCTCATGGGCCATGCCTTTGCTCGAAAACATCCGCAACGGGAGAGATGTTTGGGGACACAAGGTGAGCAAGACCCGCGACTATCGTGTCCTGTTGCACGACCGCTCGAAGAAAGCCATGCGGAGGACGGCGCGAGCGCTGCACATGAGTGACGCTGCGATGGAGCGCATTATCAGACTGACGACTGAGCAACAGAAGCGCGAGCCGGCAGAAGTCCTTCAAGCCGCCATCGATGCCTGCCCCGGTGTCGAGGTTTGGTTCATTGAGGGACTGGATATGTGGATTCCCGATATGAACAAGATGAACGTTGTGGCCCCAATCGTTGATAGCCTCCAGCGCATTGCGACACGCTGCAACGTAGCTGTGCTGGCTACGGTCGGAGCTCCTAAGCAGAAAGGAAAGGACCGCTACTTTGGCCGGGATGGCCTATTTGGCAGTGCCGCACTCGCACGCAAGGTTGAAACCGTCGTGCTGATGGGATTGCACAATGAGGAAGACCCGAATAGCGTGCGTCGCTGCTGGGTGCTGCCACGTGCGGGACGTGCCGAGGTCATGTACTTCGCTTGGGGAGGTGAAGGCCTTGTGCTGACGGAAAAACCGGATGATGAGCAGGACGATAACACCTCTTACAGCCGAATCACACAGGCAGTACAGTCCACGTTCAAGTTAGATGAGCCCATTGTGCACCGTCCCTGCCTAGGTTCTGAGCGGACGTTTTATCGCTGGAAGAAGTGGGCACACGAGCGAAGGCTGATTATCCAGACTGGAGGAAAGACATATCTCTCCCCGACTGGAGTGCGAGTCGTAAGCGCTGCGTGAAGGATTGGACTTTAGCTTGGCAGTGGCAGAGCTGCAACTGCCAAGCCTTGTCCAATTTTGCGCCGCGCAAGTCTATGAATCTACACGGTACTGTGAAAGATCCTAGATATTATGTAATGACAGTGGCATACATGACTGCTGCCACTCACTGTGGAGATTGCAATCGCTGGCGGGTCGGAAGCCGCCCGATATCCAGCAAAATCTTGGGACTGACGCTCGGCAAGCTCGCTCGGAATCATTTATTTACATGGACAATAATTCTGAATTTCGGCGATTTGGCGCGGGTTGACCCACCCCGGGGGGAGATCAAATGTTAAGAGTGATCTCGATCACAGGCGCGCAGTTTGTCAAACTTACATAAACGAAAATGTTTTGAAATCGAGTTGCCTTTGTACATAAAGACTTAACCCGCAACCTACAACAGGGGCCATCGCGACGGGCTACCCAACCAGACATCTGGACAGAGAATCGCGCGACGTGGCCAACCCGGCCACTGGGACACCGGCAAGCACCGGCGATCTCCGGGAATTTATTCCTGGAGTTTTTCCGTGTCCGAACCGAAATCGCTGGCAGACCAGATTGAATCCTACAGCCACGCTCTTAGAGCAGCAGAGGTGGCGGAGTTACTTTCTGTTTCACGCATAACAGTTTTCAAGTTGGCCAAAGCGGGGAGGATACCCTCGTTTCGAGTGGGCACATGCGTCCGTTTTGACCCGAGAGCAGTCGCGAAGTGGCTCCGAGGAATGTAGCACGACGCAAACCTTGAAAGGCAAATAGGGCAGCCAGTCCCATCCGGGCACTCAGAGTGGGAACGCGCTCGACGGGCTGCTTTCCGGGGCGGCTTCCCCTTCGAGGTATTCGAACAACACTCGATAGAGTTCCATAAGATTCGAGTATGAGCTAGGGAATACGATGTTGATGAATTTCGTGTTTGACATGTGCGATTGCACAAAAAAGTGCGCCGGCATCTGGAGTGAACGAGACCACCACCGAAATGGCAGACGGGTACCTATGGTTTTTCTGGATGGTGTCGCTGACTTGATGAAGAGGTCACAATTGAAACTGATCCGGCATCAACGCTGAAAGTCGTTGACGTCATGGCTGTGGCCCCGAAATTGTCGATCACTGTCGCAGTTGCTGTGTAGGTGCCGGGAGCTGCGAAAGTTTCCAAAGTCGCAGGAGAGCCCGACTTGCTGCCATCCGAGAACTCCACGTTCAAACCGTTAACAAATCCATCTGGATCAGAAGACGCAGCGGTGCAGACCAACACGGTCGTTGGAGATATATTCGGCATTGCTCTTATGGTCATACTGGCGACTGGTGGGATGTCGCCTGGTGCGCCGTCTACGCTCAACGATGCTGTGGCCACGGGATTGCCTGAGCCATCCAGCGACTGCACAGAAATCTGGTGCGTACCGGTGAACACTTTCACCGCGGTGTTGATCGTGTCTCCACGCGTGGCATACGCTACATTGTCATCGATGAGCACCTGCATCGCGGAAGCCGTGGAGCCGGGATTGGCAGAAGCGACAATCGGGGTTGGCCAATTTACGATTTCATTGGCCGCGGGCGACGATATGGTGATGCCACTACCAGATGGCTTTGCCGAAACTTGTTGCACGCCGACCGAAGACGCGCCCAACACATTTGAAACGGTCGCGGTAATCAGATATTTTCCGACGGCGCTGTACGTGTGGGATGCCGACGTTCCATTCACGACAGTCCCATCTCCGAAATCAATGGCGGACTTGGCGACGCTGCCCGTTGATCCTGAAGTTGATGCAGCATATGTGAGGGAGCTACTTTGTGAAACATTGAATGAGATGCTCGGCGGCGCGTCGCCCTGTCTGTATGCAATCGGTGGAGACATTTTGTTCTGGATGCTAGGCAGACCAACGGCCTTTACGAAGATCAGATAGGTGGTCGATGGGGAGAGACTCAGTTTGCTCAGATCCACCGAATGCGTGCCATTCGGAACGTCCATCAGAGATGCGAGGTTTTCTCCGTCGGTGCTGACGAAAACGGTGTAGTGGTCAATCGTGTCCTCATTTCCATTGACGCTCCAACTGATCGTGCTGCCGGATTGTGAGGGGACCAGGAACACACAGTTATCGATACCGGTCTCGATGCTGGTCCCCTCCTCGTAGTCATTCCATGTCGCGATCTGCAAGGCGGGCAATTGATGTCCGCTGGAATAAAACTTTCCGATTTGACGGAAACTCTGCAGCCAGGTCTCACCGCAGTCCTGGTCGATCACACGATTCGTTCCCCACGAGGCGAGAGTGTCATTGAACCCCTTGAAAGCAGTCCCAATCACCAGCCGTTGCGGAGCCTCCTGTGCTGCCTGAAAGAACGAGTCCTGTAAGCTCAGTTCTGGATCGAAAGGGTCGGCATGTTGGATGCCCACCCATGAATATGCTCCGTCAGCCGTGGTTTTCGTGAAACCGCTCGAACCCCGGATCAGCACAAGAGGATCGCCGGTGATGGATGAAAGAACACGAGTCCAATCGACGTAGAAAGCATCCACGTCGAAGAAGTAAACCACTGGGCGCCCGTTCACCTTTATGTATGCCGGAGAAGGTTCATACTGTGAGGCGATGTAATTCAGGTCTGAGATGAGTTGATCGGTGACGTCGCATGTATTGTTCACCGCCGCCGAGCCAAGCGACGCCTTGTTTTCCATGATCGCAAACTCAAACTGTCCGGCACTGGATTCAGCTTCCTTTTTCAGCAGTTGGGTTGCCGCATCGCTGGAGGTATTGCCAAGACCATGCCAATCGGCGATCGCACCTGCGATGCCACGGCTCATCATGTCCAGCACTTGCGCATGGACCTGTTCGGCCGAATCGGAAACATAGCCCACGTTCATGTGATTTGGCTCCCCAAACCAGCTCAGCCAGGTTGCATAGACCTTGGTTGTCGACCCGCTATAAAGAAGTGATCCGATGGGAAGCTTGCTGACATTCCCGGCACCTGCGTTCCCATTTGTATGCGCTGAAAACGAATTGGCTGTGCTCGTGTTGTTGGCCGTCTCGGCCTGTAATGTTGTATTCGTCGCTGGAATCGTACTCGGTGACGCAGGGCTACTTGAGCCTCCACACGATGCCAGGCAGCATGACAGACAAAGTGATCCCAGTAAGTTTAAGCCGTAGGTGAGTACATTCATTTTCACAGCAGCCCCAAACGAAGCTTGGCACTTTCTTTCGAAGTTCAGAGACGACAGTTCAGATGTGAGCAGATCACAGATTGGATTTCGTCGAAAATAGGGAGAAGCAGTAGCACAATAGGCGGGAGCACTGTAGAGACGCTCGACCGTCGCGGTCGTTGCGCGCTGATTACCGGGCCGCGGCGCTTGAATCGCTCAGGACGTTCTGTGTCGTGTCCGGCAGCGATCCGAGTCCGTTGCTTTCCGAGTAGCCCGTCATTCAGAGACAGATACTCTCCAGCGAAGGAATTCCTCGCTTACTTTGCCTTCAGAAGGGAAATTGAATTTTAAGATTCAGCGCAGAAAGTAATCTTCGAATAACGCTCTTGTGGACACTTAGCACAGACGTTCGTCTCGCTACGAACCGGAAAGGGGCGAACCAAGTCGCCCCTTCATTGACTCTCGTTTGACGTCCGCTCTGAGCAATTTCTCCCACTCATTTGAAGCGAATCGCGACGCTGGTGGCGCAGCCCGGCACTATCAGGTTCCCGTTGGTGTCCAAAATCTCAAGGTCAACGGTATCAGTGAACTCATTCCCGTTATTACCGATCTCGATGACCCGCGTAAGCCTGTGTGTTTGTATCCAGTCTCCGGCTGGGTTAAAAACGAAAGCCTCGGAGACTGCACGGTAACTATGGCCCTTAGTGTGCCGCCATACGCCCAGACCGGTAGTGCTTAGCGAGGGGAGCTGGCCGGCGGTTGTCAGAGTTAGAGAACCTCCTCTGATGAAGGCCGCTAGGGCCGGGAAGGTCCGCAGCGCCGCGCCCGTCTGACAGTCCCGGACCGTGAGCAGCAGGCGCCATGTCCCTTCGAGGCGGTTATGCAACCCAACGTCCTCCGACTGAGCCCTGACCGTTAATCCTGATCCCAGAACCATGATGCCGGCCAAAACCAGTGCTGCGATCCCACGAAAAGCTGCGCCGTGCTTTAAGTTTCTCGATGTCAAGGGGTTTCTCCTTTTCAATATCGCTGATTGTGGTGCCATGGCGATCACCCACGAAGATGAAGTAAGTAGGCATCGCACTCAATGGACGGAGTCTGACATCTTTGCGGCTTTCTAAGCCGTTTTAAGATGTGGGGTTACGGCCCACTATGACGCACTCCTGCTGTTTAATGGTGCTAAACTAGGCGACGGACTACGGCGCGCCGGGGGCCTCGTGTCAGTTCAAAACACTCCCATCTACCGCTTCGGCGCGTTCGAGCTCGACCTGCGAAGCGCCGAGCTCCGCAAGAATGGCGTGAAGCTCAAGCTGCAAGAGCAGCCTCGACAGGTACTCGTGTATTTGCTGCAACGCCCCGGCGAGATAGTCAGTCGTGACGAGTTACGCTCCCTGCTCTGGACCGACGACACGTTTGTCGATTTTGAAATTGGCCTGAACACCGCCGTAAAGCGATTGCGAGAAACTCTCGGCGACTCCGCAAACAATCCAAAGTTCGTCGGGACCCTTCCTCGGAGGGGTTACAAATTTATCGCACCGGTCGAAGTAATGTTCGGCGGCAACGGAAACCAACCTAGGGCCGTCATTGAGCCAGCCCAACCGCAGCCGATGCGGAGCGTCCGACTTGCTTACGTGGCTGCTCTCACAGTGGTATTGGTGTCCGCCTGTCTCCTTTGGGGAGGTCGGCCTCGCCTGCCGAGAGTGAGCAGGGCACTCCGAATAACAGATGATGCCAAGGCGAAAAAATCCACGAACCTGTTCGTCAGCGATGGTGTTCACCTCTACTTCGTTGAAGGGGCCCCTTGGGCGGGGGGCTCCGAAATCACCCAGGTGTCGGCGGCAGGTGGCGAGGCTATTCAGGTTGTGACCTCGCTGAAGAAAGTCCTCAAGATTTATGCGATCTCCCAAGATCGTTCCGAATTGTTGTTGGCGAATGGGGTTGGCGTAGGCGCCGATCCTGAGACCGGACGCCCCGATTCGGCAACGGAACTCTGGCTGCAGCCTTTACCCGCAGGAACTCCCCATCGCGTCGGCAATGTCTACGCGACCGATGCTTGCTGGACGCCAGATGGAATGCACATTTTGTATGCGAATGGGGAAGCCTTGATGACCGCAGAACAGGACGGAAGCGGCCCGCAGGAGCTGGCGAAAGTTGCGGGCGTTGTGCGTGGACTTCGTTACTCGCCGGATGGCCGGCGCATCCGCTTTTACATGGTTCGCACGCCAGAATCTGATCCCAGTTCCCTCTGGGAAATAGACGCGAATGGGGAACATCTTCACTCCCTGTTGCCGGGCTGGAAGGAGTCGCCATTTCAGTGCTGCGGGAATTGGTCGCCAGATGGCAACTACTACTTTTTTCAGGCAGGCCACGGGATGGATCAGGCTATTTGGGTGATGCCCGAGCGTCGGTCCATTTTTGCAGGAGGTCCTGGAACCCCTTCCCGCCTTATTTCCGGACCGCTGCGCCTCAGCGCTCCTGTCCCAAGCGGTGATGGGAAGCGACTCTTCGTGATAGGCGAAGAACTTCGCGTTGAATTGGTCCGTTACGATTCAAAAACTCGTCACTTCGATCCGTATCTTCCCGGCATTTCTGCCGGTCCCTTCGAAGTTTCACCCGACCACCAGTGGACGGCTTACGTCTCCTATCCGGATATGAACCTTTGGCGAAGCCGCCGTGATGGCAGCGACAAGATGCAGCTAACTTTTCCTCCGGTGCGGGCTTATGGTCCCCGCTGGTCGCCCGACGGATTCAAAATCGCCTACATGGATGTGCAGTTCTATCGCCCCTGGAAGATTTCCTTCCTGTCTTCATCCGGAGGCGTGCCACAGAGCATTCCTTCACTCGATCCAAACGAAGTGCAGGAAGATCCCAATTGGGCACCCGATGGCAAGTCCGTGGTATTCGCGAAAACCCAACCGAGCGAAAAAGGTCCAATTTCCATTTTTCGCCTGGATCTGGATAGCGGGAAGGTTAGTTTTATCCCGGATTCGTATGGGCTCTACTCTCCCCGACTTTCGCCCGATGGACGCTTCATCTCCGCATTCAACAACGGCCAGACGGAACTGATGTTGTTCGATACGAACACGATGCGCTGGTCCAGATTGGCGAAGGGCGAACAGTTCGGAGACAACCTGTGGTCGCACAACGGGAAATATGTCTACATCCGGGAAAGCTCCAAGGGTTCTCCCAGGCTAATTCGCGTTAGAATGGAGGATGGTTTGGTAGAAGATGTTCTGAGTCTGAAGGATATACCTCAGCTGGTCGATTTTTTTACCGCTTGGATCGGCCTGACCCCGGAGGATGACCCGGTCTTGATTCGCGATCGCAGCGTGCAGGAAATTTACGCGCTTGACCTCCAGTAGACTTTCCGGCAAACCGCCATGATCATGGGCGACGATTCTGATCGGATCGTCGGCAACTCTTACTTTGAGTTTCCACCCGATAGCCCGTCAACCAGAGACAGGCCCGACACTCCGCGTGTGCACGTCGAAGCGAGGGACCGGGATGCGAAAACCACCGAGAACCCGTTGTTGGCGAAATCGCAGTCCCAGAAGAAAGGGTCAAACGCTGTCCCTCTTATTTCGTTGACACTCCAAAATGCCTTCTCACCCCACATAGTAGTATTTCCGAGCGCCGGTAGGCGTTTGATCACGACGTCTGCGCCCTTCATTGAGCGCAGATCTTCGAGCGCTTCCGCTCGCGTAGGCGCCGAACGGTGCAGCGTCGGGGGTACCGGTCTGCGCGTCTGCTGGGCGGGAAGTGACCCCTTCACCTCTATAATTCGCAATTCGGGTTCGTCGTGTTTCTCCATCTGAGTTTTCCTCCTCTGACTATTTGCTACATAGAGCCGAGATTTTCATATTGGCCGTTTGAGTCGCCGTAGTCGTACCCAGAATGCGGCAGAAGGCGGACAAAAATGTCTTGCTGTTACTTCAGTGGCCCATTGGCTGCACTACCGTTGTTAGACGTCCATTGTCAACAACGACCGTGAACTCTGTCCAGTTGGTCGGCAACCCGGAAGTTATCCGTCAATGGTAAGGCTATCGGGCTAAGATCTCGTAGGGATGATCACAGTTGGATTCCAAGTTTGCCGGTATTTCGGCAGTGTGCCGAGAGGTTGACATCTCAGCGGGCTAAAGGCTCTCGGTGAGATTGTGTTCGATAGAGTTACGAGTCTTGCGAGCTGGCCCCATTCTTGCACTTCGACTCCGTATGAACGACACATTCGCCTATACCCGGTCTTTAATCCAGGAAAGAGTTCTCGAATTACGTGCCCTTGATCATCGTCGGAATGCGCTTCCCCCATGCGAATATTCCAGTTGCCGTCGAGCGATCCTGCAGGCTCTCGGAGAACTAGAGACGGTATTGCCCCGTGCGCAATACGAAGAAAGTGCCAGACGTATCAGGAGATCCCAAGTGTCACTGAGTTTGGGCTCACATTCGGTCAGCACCACAGATCTGCCGGCGGAGCCAGTTTCCAGAACCGATCCGCCACAAGCGATCGCGGGCCGAACAGTCTTGCTCGTCGAAGATGATGACGCCGTGCGGCAGTTAATCGCCGAATTGCTTCAAGAAGGAGGGTTCCTCGTCTTGGAGGCTAGCGGTCCAGAAGCTGCAGACCATGCAATGGCAGACCACGCTCACAAAATAGATGTTTTGCTCACGGACGTTGCGATGCCCGGTATCAATGGCCCACAACTATTCGCAAAATTGCGACACTCAGACGGCAACCTAAAGGGTGTTTTCATGTCGGGATACTCTGCCGAAATAGACGCTTCCCGCTATCCTCTTCCGACTGGCGCTGTATTCATTGAAAAGCCCTTCGATAAGGCTACTCTTATCTCCACGCTTCAACAGGTGTGCACTAATCCGCGCTAAAGTTCGTGCAAAATCGGTCGATGTGCCTCGTTAGGAGGCAATATGACCGACAATCCCCGGATTCCTGTGGCGCAGTATCTACGAGTGTCTACCGAGCATCAACAGTATTCGCTCGAAAACCAGGCTGCATCCATACAAAAGTACGCTGACTCGAACGGCTTCGTCACGGTTCGGACCTACTCCGACGCTGCAAAAAGCGGGGTGGGATTGAAGCACCGCGCTGGGCTGAGGCAACTGCTTAAAGACGTGGTGGATGGCACGGCTACTTACCACGCGATCCTCGTATATGACGTAAGTCGTTGGGGACGCTTCCAGGATACCGACGAGTCTGCCCACTACGAGTTCGTGTGTAAAGCCGCGGGAACCCCTGTCCACTACTGCGCCGAGACGTTTGCCAATGATGGATCTCTGCCAAGCCTAATCATGAAAGCACTGAAACGGACCATGGCTGGGGAATACAGTCGCGAATTGGGCGTTAAAGTCCTGGCAGGACAGAAGCGCCTGGCTCTGCTTGGATTCAAGCAGGGCGGGATGCCGGGATACGGATTGCGACGGATGTTGATGTCCGCAGATCGGAAACCCAAACAGCGCCTCGCCCAAGGGGAACGAAAAAGCATCGCTACGGACAGGGTCGTCCTTGTTCTAGGACCCGAGCTAGAAGTGCAGGTCGTTCGTGACATTTACCGGATGCTGGTCTCAGATGGTTTATCGATCCATGCGATCGCCCAACAACTTAACCGGCGCGGTGTTCAGTACCAGAATGGGTCGCATTGGACTCATCACACAGTCGCCGAAGTGCTCACAAATCCGAAGTACGCCGGATTCCATGTTTACGGCCGGACTTCAAGGCGCCTCTATACAGCGACGTTGAAGTTGCCGAAGTCGGACTGGCTTCTCATAACAGGAGCTTTTGAACCTGTTGTCGAGCCGAGAATCTTCGTTCAAGCACAGCAAATCCTTCTATCCAGGACCGTTAACAAGTCCAATGCAGAACTGCTGGACTGTCTGAGAACCCTGCTTGCCCGGGAAGGGCGGCTTACGCTGAGCCTTATTAACGATTCGAGCGGTGTTCCTTCTCCTTCTACTTACCGTAACCATTTTGGGAGTTTGCGAAGAGCGTACGAGCTTATTGGCTACGGTCAGCCAAACCAGTTTGATTCAATCGATCTGCGACGAAGAACTCGCGCCTTGCGGGACGAACTAGTTGCACAGGTCGCCGAACTATTTCCCGAGGAAGTCACAGTGGTGCGCCGAGGGGGGAGATTCCGTCCGCTTCTGCGATTGTGGAACCGGGCTACTGTTGCGGTGCTGATCGTACGAACTGTCAGATCGTGGAAGAACACGGTTGTTTGGCAGATTGATCCTGTTCGACCTGAGAGTAAATACGTAACGCTGGTAGCTCGGCTCGACAGTGAGAACCGTAAGTTCTTCGATTTCCATGTTCTTCCGAATGTCGAACGCCTCACCAGGTTCCATATACGAGAGACCGACTGCTGGCTTTCTCGGGGTGAACGCATCAATCACTTGCGGGAGCTCTGCGAAGCGGTCGGCCGCATCCGAAGCCGGGATGAGCGGAAGAACTCTAGCAAGTAATAGACAAATGCTAGTGAAGCCGTCGCTTGACAAAGTGATGTAAACTCGGCCTTCATCAGCTTCGTGGGCTGGAGGATTTTGCTGGTTTGTGCATTGCGGACTTGCCCCTAGGTCTGAGACTTGGTAGATGCCGTCATATCCTGTGATATCGCGCCATGCTCGGCCATACCTCACTGCTCCTTCGAGAGGAGCAACCTGAAAAAGTGTACCCCCGAGGTCAGTGTAGGTATCACACGGTCGCAAAGCATAGAGAATATGGGATGACACAGAGGGAGTGGACTGGTCTCTGTTTCAACAATAAGCATTTTCAAGTGGGCAAAATCGGGACGAATACCTTCGTTTCCGAGTCGGTACGTGCGTGCGGTTCGACCCGCGGCCATTGCGAAGTGGCTTCGGAGCATGTAGCTGGATCATTCCGCACGTAGTCGTTCGGGAAAATTAAAAGCCCAGTCCGATAAAGGCCTGGGCACATTCCTTGATGTCTGTACCATGCGTTCTACTTTGCGGCAGCTTTCACCTTCGCCCACCTCGCACGTTGCGCAGCGGCAATCTTCTTTCTGCCAGCGGCAGACATCGTTCGTGTCTTACGTACAGGTGAACCATTTGTGGTCTCGCCTTTGGCCTTCGCCCATCGGGCTCTTTGCGCAGCAGCAATTCTCGCGCGTCCCGCCGCTGAAATGATTCCTCGTCCAGGACCTGCTTTTCGAGCCCCTCGGCCATTCGAGTAGGACTCCCCAAATGCTGCTAACGCTACAGAGATTCCGTCAATTTGCTTCGTCAGTCGAGCATGCTCCAACTTCAGAAACTGAACTACATTTCCCATTTTCGTCATTCTGAGGACCCCCTCCTCGACGCCGATTGTATCAGTCGGCGATCCGCAGGTAGTCTAAGCCCTGAAGCCCTTGATGTTTAGGAGCTCCCTATGCGCAAATTCGTCGTCGGATTCGTGACGGGTGTTCTGACATTACCTGCTGGTTTCCTTTTTTTGGCATGGCTGGGCTTTCTTCCAGCGCTGGCGAATGCCGACCCTCCTCAATGGGAAAAAGCGTTTGCGCAGATGACCTTGAATTCCTATGTGTCCCGACACGCACCTCACCTCATCAATCCTGTTCCAGCAACAGACGAGAATTTGTTGGCGGGCATGAAGATATTTAGGGACGCTTGCGCCGGCTGCCATGGCGATCCGAGTGCCACCAGCGACTATGGTGCCTCCTTTTATCCTCATGTTCCCCAATTCGCGGCCAGTCCGCCCCGTAAGCCAGACTGGGCATTGTTTTGGATTGTGAGGAATGGAGTGAGGTACTCCGGAATGTCAGCCTGGGACGGGCAATGGAACAACGACAAAGTTGTATCCGATGATCATATATGGAAAGTCGTGACATTTCTCAGCCGGTTGGATTCCTTGCCTTCGACTGTCAATGCGGAATGGCGCAAGAAGCCTCAGCCTTAGAGGACGGAACTGTTGTTGTGAAGGCCTGACGCGAGGGTCGCGCTTCCAGCTTTGGATATCAGTGAGTGAAGTGGCGATTTATCGCCAACAGTTCACTATTTCGCGGATTTTGCCTTCTGAGCCTCTGCCCGAACCCAAAGGAGCCATGGGTCATTTGTCGAATGAAGTTGCTCATTCACCGGTCCTAGTCCGTACCAGTTCACCGTGAGTTTGCCGGCCTGCTGTTTCTTGAGCAGTAGCAGGAACTGAGCACCCGAACGGTAGGCATTAGCAATACAACTCCCAGCGCGGCCACCCGGACGCACAAAATCGTATGGCGAAGGGTGGTCGTTGAAGTCGTCCTTGTCGCTGAGGTATGCAGCTAAAGTCAAGTCCGTTCGAGCGTCGCCGCGAATGACTTCGAGCACATGGAAGTGAACGGTGGAATCCGGTACTCCAGTAGTCACAACGTTTGGGTTTTTCGGTGGAACGTCGTATTTCTCAGCAATCGCCCGCACGATTACGTCCGCCTGTTTGACCATTTCGATGCTGGATACCGGTGTTGCCCGCTGGCAAGGGTATGCGTGCAGTGAAAGCATAAGGACGAAAGCAGGCAATGATGCCCGAGCCTTGCGAAACATAGCGCCGATTTTAGCAGTCCGGGTGTTGTCTCGGTGGAAGCAATCAGGCGATCTCACTCAAGTGCCCAGCGCAGGCCATAATGAGTGATATGGGGGTATTTCAACTGCTATCGGCTTTCACGCGGATGTGTTGGCTCCTGAATCTTCGTGCCTCGCCATCGAATGAACTTGACGACACCTATTATCGCCAAGAACCAGAATGGCAGCGCGAGCAATCCGTCCAGCAATATCACCCACTCTGACACCGTTATAGGAATAAGAACACCGAGTGCGAGTCCAGCCGCGCCAAGCGCTTTCGGAGGCTCGAACAAGACAGAATACAGACTCCCCGCGACTGCTGGAGCGAGAAGAAGGTATGCAGCGACGATGAACACAGTGACCCATTGGCCGACGAATGCGGAGAGGCGACTGCAAGAACGTGGAAAGCGAGGCAACACACAGCGACAAGGCCGAGTGCAAAAGACTTGCCGCGCCTATCGGCGCTGCTTTCGCCGTGTTTCGGTTCCAGCCGTACATTTGCCTCAGTAGTACTATGCCCGATGTCAACTGTCGCTAACAGGCAGATTACACTCATTCCCTCAACGACGTAACGGGAACATCAACACTCAAGAGGGGCTTAGCGGAACTGCTGGCCTTCATCACAGTCAATCACCATGCTGATGATATGACGCGAGTCGTCAATGCTGGTCTCCGGCACCACGGTGAAATTCAGATAGTGACGCTCTACGTAGGTGCGACGCATCCGTTCAAGGGCTTCCAAGATCTTCGCCGGGCTAAAGATATCGCCCGCCTCCACTTTGAAAATCGAGTGAAGCTCTGCGGTAGAAAAGACGTAATTGCTCCTGAAGGCAATCTGGCCAGTCCGATAAATCGGCCCCGCGTCGATCTCGAAGGTGATCACGAACTGGTGCGTGCTCTGCTTGTCAGGCAGTTGCTGAGCTGAGGCCTTCACCGTCGCCTTGAAGTAACCATTGTCTTGGAGACACAGGACTCGCACGCGTTCTGCGAGATCATCCAGCCACTCCGGGCCTTGGTAGATTCGAGACCTGAGGTCGGCAGCGCATTTACTCAGGTCCACAGCCTCCAGCTGAGTATCGCCTCTAACCCGGACATCGGCGAGACCGATTCCGGTTGCAATTTGAGCGGCGGCGGATGCAGCAGCCAACACAACCATCGCCGCGAGCAGTGCAGCCGTTCTCATGCTCAGAATTGTAACGCTGCTTGGCTTGCCAAGCCTTAACTGTCGATAGCAGGCCATAACGCTCATTGAGAACTGCCGATCACGGAAATGAGCGAATGGCGATTTTGCCACCATTGATCAATACCAGAGATAGAATCCAGGTATTGTGTCGAAAGCGAGGCTACTTGGCACCAACATCGACTCCGAGTGATAGAAAGTCGGTACTCTTGCACTCGTACAGGAGCATGTTCGGCTCGAAAATGAACATCATCTTGAACGTGTACTGAGCACGTTCGGCGAAAATGCACACTACAAAGATGAGGCTTGGGGAGACAGCTACGCGAGACGCGATGGAGTTCGTTCGTACTATGAACAGCTCATGGCGGCACTGCCTGACCTCGAAATTAGAATTAGGCAGCAGCATGTCACCGACGACAACGTTCTGCTAGAGGTTTTGATTTGCGGAACTCATCTTGGATCATGGGGTGGCCTTCCCGCAACCGGACGGCGAGTTGAAATACCGCTTTGCGCCGTTTATAGCTTCGATGACTGCGATCGTCTTGCAGGCGAAAGAATTTACTATACCGAGCTACCGTCTTGCGACGGTTAGGCGTATTTCATGAACCGCAAACGCTTTTGGTGCGGACTTTTGATCACACATCCAATGACGATTGCGCATGCCCTTTTCAGGAACCTGCTCACGAGCTAGCGACCCGGAGACGGCGAACATTCGCGCAGTTGTTGGTAGCTCAGCCCGACTGTTGAAGGGCGAATCTAGGGGGTTCGCAGGAACCCATGGGTTACGTCGTTTGCGTCAAAGTAGTATCCCGTAATTTGTCCGGCTGGGTTAATGCTGGTTGCGGAAGTGAGGGTCGAGCCTGAGACGTCGACTGTGCTGAACGTGCCGTCTGCATCCCGCACGAAGCCGTGAGTAACACTGTGCTCGTCAGCGAAACTTCCCGTGATAGCCCCCGCGGTGTTGATAGCTTGGGGGTGGGTACCAATCGAACCTGGAGCATCGAACGTTGTGAATTTACCGTTCGGAGCACGAAGGAAACCATGCAGGACAAAATGATCGTCACGGTAGAAACCCACAATTGTCCCGGAGTTGTTGATGCTAGCCGGATAGGTCCCATTAATTCCACCGGGCGCGTTGAAGGTGGTGATGCTTCCGTTGCTGGCTCGCAAGAAGCCGTGAGCAACATCGTTGACGTCCTGATAGGATCCCGTGATTGCCCCCGACTTGTTGATGCTCTGGGGGAGGGTACCGTGGCTCCCGCCCGGAGAGTTGAACGTCGTGATGACTCCGCCGGGCCCGCGCAGGAAACCGTGATCCCTACGGTGATCGTCAATGTAGTATCCCGTGATCGTTCCAGTCTGGTTGATGCTTATGGGGAAGGTGCCTTGCCTCGCGACCGGAACATCGAATGTGGTGAACGTGCCATCGGGAGCGCGTAGGAAGCCCTGACTATGCGGCGACGATCCGCCATAATAATTTCCAGTAATAATCCCTGCAGGGTTGATGTTCTTGGGCTCGATAAGCGTCTGTCCCCCAGGAGCATCGAAGCTGGTGAAGTTTCCATAACGATCACGCAGAAAACCGCGAATTGCGGCATCGTCTCTGTAAGATCCCGCAATCGCTCCGGCAGCGTTGATGCTGGCAGGCAAGGTCCAAACCGCGCCCGGGACATCGATGGTGACGATGATAGAGTCTTGAGCAATTGCGAGAGAACTCAGTACAAAGAAACAAAGGCCCAGGCTAGACCTGATCCGCATAGAAGTCCTCCGTCAGAAGAGTTGCTGCGCTTTGAGGGGCCTACGTTGTGAGCATTTCAGCGGGGAAATGTCGCGGAGGATTGTACTATCATCTTGTACTCTCGTGCACTAGCGATTTCACTGCGTGAGCGGAAAGACCTTGCAGGAAGAATATGCAAACCTCTGCAGCAGTCGCAAAACGCTCATCTGGGCAGAGCATATATGTAACGTCCCAAAATGCTCGCAATCTGCCTTTCCCGGCGGTAGGAAAGAACGCCCGAGAGCGGCGAATAATGTTGGGAGATTGCGCAGCTGAACGCACCTTTCGGTTTGTTCACGTCCATTGCCTCTACTGCGACGGCCGCCTGGAGTTTCCCGACAGAACAAAAGTGAACCGGCCGCTCGGGAGACGCGTGGCCTGTCCAAAATCCGCACAAAAAGGGTTCCGCAGGAGAAGTTCTCCCCCTTGCAGCGAAGGAGCTAAAGCCCCGGCCTCAGGAACCGGGGCTCAAGGGAGGGGAGGCACGACGCATCGCAGTGTGTCACACGCGTGTGATTATTTTCAGGATTTTGAAGCGCATTACAAATTACGAACAAAAGGCAGAGTTAAGCCTCACGCGACAGTGCGGGCCACAGCGCAAGGCTAAACCGGATGGCCCGCTTTGGCGAGTCCTAGTCTGAAGGATTGACGGGCCACCGGTGCATCCATGTGGGATTGAGATTCCCCTTCATCGAGGAGGGTTGCGGTGTTTTCCGGAGTCGATCAAAGTCGTTACGCGGCCTAAGATCGACGCCTTCTCGTAACACAGATCCGCGAGGGAGCTGAACATTTTTGCTTCATCCACCAATTGCATCTCGCGGAACGCATACGCGTAAGTCGAATATACGTCGTACCATTGGACCTCGTAGTCCATGTCGTCACAGGCTGGCATGGGGTTCTGCTGCATGAACCCGGGATACAGCTGCAGCGAAGCGTTGCAGGAATAGTTTTGCTCGATCATGGCGACGAGCTTTCGGAGCACCGTCGCTTTCTGATAGCAAATCTCAGCCACAGTCTCGAAAAGCCGCGCCTCCCGAGCTACACCCATTCTTACGAGCCATCGTGCCGTTTC
>C688J18823_10000620_pt1 | contig 20685 bp, 16 predicted proteins | sample HopSoiMetagenom1_FD_18823 | JGI IMG/M metagenome (IMG submission 18823) | reverse complement strand
GAGTGCGCCGCCGCTACTGCGGGACGACTGGAAGCGGCTCGAGCCGCTCATCGACGCGGTGCTCGACGCAGCGCCCGAACGCCGCGCGGCGCTCCTGGCGGAGCTCAGCGGAGGCGATCGCGCCGACCAGATAGAGCTCGAGCGCCTTGTCGCGGAATGCGAGCAGCCATATCCGCTGCTCGACCGCCCTGCGGGTGATCGCTTCGCCAGCGTGTTTGGCGACGAGACCACGCCCATGCCCGAATCACTCGCCGAGCGCTATCAAATTGTGCGCGAGGTTGGGCGTGGAGGTATGGCGATCGTGTACCTCGCTCGCGATCTGAGGCACGGTCGCGACGTCGCCGTCAAGGTCGTACGGCCGGAGCTCGCTGCCTCGTTAGGCAGAGCGCGCTTCCTTCGCGAGATAGCGATCGCCGCCCAGCTCCGCCACCCGCACATCGTGCCGCTCTACGACTCTGGCGAGGTGCCCGCCGCGTCCACGGGCCAGGCAGGGAGCGATGCGGAAAAACCGGTTCTCTACTACGTGATGCCTTACGAGGCGGGCCATTCGCTGCGCGAGCGGCAGCAGCGCGGAGGGCGGCTACCGATCGCCGACGTGATGCTCATTCTCCACGACGTCTGCGAGGCGCTCGCGCACGCGCACGAGCACGGAATCGTCCATCGCGACATCAAGCCGGAAAACGTGCTGCTCGCCGGACGCCATGCGATGGTCACCGACTTTGGCGTCGCCCGGGCCGTGAGTGAAGCAAGCACGGAGCCGGCGCTCGGCGATGGTGGGATGATCTTTGGCACACCGATGTACATGGCGCCGGAGCAAGCGACCAACGATCCACACATCGACCATCGCGCCGACATCTATTCGGTCGGCGTACTGGCGTACGAGCTGTTGTCTGGGCGGCCGGAGCCGGTGGAGGGAGAATGGCGCCGGCCACGCCTACCTGGACTTGCCGACGTGGCCGAGGCTCTGACCAGTCGTGGCCCCGAGGTGCCGCCAGCACTCGTGAGCATCGTCATGAAGTGCCTGGCAACGAAGCCTGCTGACCGATGGCAGAGCGCGCACGAACTGGTGGATCAGCTGGACTCGATCGCTAGGGTCAGCAGTCCGCAAGATGGAACGGCGCGCCTAACGGCGAAGCTCATTGCGATCGGATTGGGCGTTGCACTGCTGGCTGCCGTCGGGGTCGTGGTACGATCACGCATGAGCCGCGAGCGCCAGCCGCTTCTCCTCGGCAGGGAAAGTCAGATCACCTCCGATCCTGGCCTCGAGGTGCAGCCCGCTGTCTCTCCGGACGGCCGCTACATCGCGTACGCCGCTGGCCATTCGCTGCAGATGCGCATTGCCGTCCGGCCAATTGCCGGCGGACGGGCGATTCGCCTGACGACAGATACCGTGGCGAACGAGTGGTTCCCACGTTGGTCTCCGGATGGTCGCCGCATCTCGTTCCTTTCCCGCGGTGGCGTCTACGTGGCGCCGGCGTTAGGCGGAGCGGCGGAGGTCGTGGTCCCCAGCCGGCCCGGCGCCATCGTCACGTCGGCGACCTGGTCGACCGACGGACGTGAGATCGCGTACGTGCGCAGCGACTCCCTCCTTGGACGGAAGCTGACATCCGGCATCGTTAGGCTCATCGCGACCGGACCCGACCTGCACTCCTGCACCTGGTCGCCCGACGGAGCGTTGCTCGCCTGCGTCTCGGGCAACTCGTTCTACGTCACCGTCGGGACGATCGCCGGCCTGGGTCCGATGTTCGGCAATCTCGCGCCGAGCCGAATCGTCCTCATCCCGGCGGCTGGCGGCATAACGCGGACCGTCACCGACAGCGGCTCATTGTATCAGAGTCCGGCGTGGTCACGCGATGGAAAGACGCTCTACTACGTGTCGAACCGCCAGGGCCCGAGGGACATCTACGCGGTCGACGTCCGCGCGCCTGCCCCGGCGAACCAGGAGCCGGTCCGCATAACGACGGGCATTGGTGCGCAGTCCATCGACTTCTCGGCCGATGGGGCGCGTATTGTCTACGCCGCCTATGCGAGTAGCGCGAACGTGTGGGCGATGCCGATCCCGCGAAAGCCGCCGGGCTCGTTCGCGTCCGCCGTGCCGGTGACATCAGGGAACCAAACGGTAGAGGGCGTGCGCGTCTCCCCAGACGGCCGGTGGCTCGTCTACGACTCCGACCTGAGCGGAAATTCCGCCATTTATCGAGTGCCGGTCGGTGGCGGTGAAGCGGTGCGGCTCACCAGAGACCCATTGGACGAATTCCGAGGCGTCCTCTCGCCGAACGGTCGTGAGCTCCTCTATCACTCGTTTCAGACGGGAGCTCGACAGATGTTCCTGCTCCCGCTCGCGGGTGGTCCGGCGCAGCAAATCACTCGAGCGCCCGGCGAGTACTCGATGGCCAATTGGTCGCCGGACGGGAATGCGGTCACCCTCTTCGACATGAACACGGCCGAGGTATTCGTCATGCGCCGCGACCGTCGCGGACAGTGGGGCCGGCCGCACTTCATAGCTGGACATGGCGTTCGGCCGGAGTGGTCTCCGGATGGGAGTACGATTGCCTTCGTCTCGCCGACGGATGGCCGCATCACCATCGCCCCGTCTGATTCAGGCACCCAGCGCGATGTCTATGTGCCGGGTGCTGGTCAACCGTTCGCGGAGTTGGCGATCTTCGACGCGCGCGGACGGGAGCTCTACTTCAAGAGTCATGACGCGCGCGGCCGCGCATCATTCTGGAGCGTGCCCACAACGGGTGGTGCTCCGCGACTTCTCGCCCGCTTCGATGACCCCGCGCGCGCGACGAATCGCTTCGAGTTCGCCAGCGATGGCCAGAAGTTTTATTTCACGATCGAGGACCGGCAGAGCGATATCTGGGTGGCCGACATCGCAAGGCGGTGACGTCGATGGTTACGACCTCGTTGACACGAACGCGCGCACGGGAAAGGTACCGAACCCTTTGACCTTCACGGGGACGGCGGAAAACTTCCCACCGCGGTCGGGGACTCGCGACAGGCCACGCATGTGCTCCACGATCGGTATGTCGCGGCCGAGGAGGATGGAATGCACCGGGCGCTTGCCGTCGGCGATGCTGTCGATGTTCATCGAGTCGATGCCGACCAACGTGGCGCCGGACTGCGCGAGCCATTCCGCCGCGCGCTCGGTGAGGTGCGGGGCGCCGTCGAAATAGGCTTCGGTACGCCAGTGACGGTCCCACCCCGTATGCAACAGAACCGCACGGCCCTCGACGTCCGTCCGTGCAAGGGGAATCTCGTCGATCGCTGGTGAAGCAACCGGGTCGATCCGCACGACGACGCAGTCGAGATCCGCAACCGATTCGAGCGGGAGCTCCGAGAGGTCCTTGCCGTGCTCGTATCGGTGAAAGGGACTATCGACGTAGGTCCCGGTATTGGCGATCATCTCGATCTTGCCGATCTGGAACTCGGCTCCGTCGTAGCGAGCGCGAGATGCTTCGCGGCTCAGCCAATCGCAGATGATGGGGGCAGGGAAGCCTTTGTACGTGATCATGCCGTGTTCGACAGTGTGACTGACGTCGATGAGGCGCGTAGCTGATGGCATCAGAGTGTTCTCATGGTCGAGAGTGACGAGTCGAGGGTTCAGCGCGCCGCCAGCATTGCGATCGGCGTTCCGCGGCGGACGGCCTGGATAACGGCACGGATCGCGTCGGTGCTGTTGGAGGCGTTGCGTTCATCATTCACGAGCGACATGTGGGTGGCGTTAGGCACGACGCGCTGCTGGCTGTTGGCGGACAACGCCGCGAGCTCACGTTGGAGCGGCACCCAACCATCCTGCGCCTCGAGGCCGGCGGTGACGACCATCAACGGGCGCGGGCTCAGCGTCTTCAATGCGTGCGCCTGGCGCATAACGACTGGCGCCTCCAACCACTCGGCATGCTGGCTGCGCGCCATGCGGGCCGTGGACCAGAAGGCAACCTCTTCGCGCCGGGATTGAAGCGGCAGCTTGTCGAAGTCGGACCGATAGACGACGCGACCGACGCCTAATCGCGCCAGCGACGGGAACACCGCGGATGCGCGACGGAAGGCGTCCCAAATCATTGGATAAGCCGGCAACCTCGTGAACATGTCCGGATGCGTGGAGTCGAGCAACACGACACCGGCAACCTGCTCGGGATAACGTGCAGCGAAGTTGAGCACGTAGAGACCGCCGAATGAATGGCCGGCGAGTACGTACGGGCCTGTCTCGTTCGCGTTCGCCAGCAGGTTGTGGAGGTCGGCCGCGAGGGCGACGCCATCCTGCGGGCGTGTCACCGACTCGCTCCAGCCGCGGCCAGCGAGGTCGTACACACAGACACGCGAATCGCGGGCAACGGCTGGCGCAATCCAACCCCACGACGACGAGAGCCCGCCCGCCCCGGGGAGGAGCACGACGGTGGGGCTACCGGAGCCCGTGCAATGAAGGTGTAGTCGATGGCCGCCGACGTCGACCAGCTTCCCGGGCATCGGAAAGGCGCTGCGATCCGATGTCTCCTGCGCGATCTCGTACAGGCCGCCGACGCCCGCAAGTGCGAGAGCACCGAGCAGAGGATACAGGAGCCAATAGCGCGTCGCACTGCGCAGCTCGCGACGCGAGCGAGTGAACATCCACACGACGAGCGAGAGCAGTACGACGGGCCACACCCATCCAATGCCGTCGTGCACGATTGCGTTGGGCCATGCAACAAGACCAACGCCAAAGGTCGCCATGACGCAGGCAGGAACAATCGCCCAGTTCTGAGGCTGATCGGTCCAGCGCGAGAGAAGGGCAAGCAGCGCCCATCCCGCGGCGAAGGCGAGCAGCACGACACCACTGATGATGTTCTCCTCGGCTCCCGCGAACGGGAGAGCGACGAGAAGGACTGCGAGGAGGAATCCGAACAAGAGCGATCCAGCTACGATCCAGCCGATCGTCGGTCTATGTGTGTTTGACATGACTCGACAATCGCGAACACACGCCGGACAAGATTGAACGAAACGGCTGTCCCGCGGTCAGTGGCCTCGGGGTCGATTCCAATCCTCGAGTGTCATGTCCGTTTGGTGCAAGAATGTCCCTTTGCGGAACCGTAGAATGCGCGGCACCAGACGCACAGACACCTAACGATCAGGAGCCGTTATGACGCGCGAATATCAGAGCTGGTTCACTCCTCGTGCCGGCCTCGTCGCCGCGCTTCTCCTCGCCGGCACACGTGGAGCCGCGGCGCAGGCCGTAGACACCGCTCCAGTGCAGTCGCGTATTCGCATCGATTTCGTATCGCCAGCGCATTCGCGATTCGGACGCGGACGCACGCAGTCGGTGATCGGTACGACGACCGATCTCACCCGAGACACGCTTCTGCTCACCGTGCAGCCCGGCGCGGATCCGATTCGGGTGCCGCGTTCGTCAATCGGCGTCGCGTACCTGAGTCGAGGCCGGATGCCGAGATGGGAAGCTGCCGTTCGTGGTGCATTGATCCCCGCGCTCGTCGGCGCTGCCCTGAGCGGGGCGGCATCGAGCATCAGTCGGAAAGCCGGTGATCCGTCGGTTGCTCAATCGGCACTATCCAGCGCCGCGTGGGGAGGATTGTCTGGCGCGGCGTTAGGCGTGTGGTCGCCACCGGAGCGATGGCTTCCGATTGGAAAGACTCAGCGTCGTGCCGACCTGGCGTATTCCCCCGGCGTCTCGCCGTAGGTGTGCCGAAAGACACGCGTGAAATGCGCCTGATCGGAGAAGCCGGCGTCGAGTGCGATCATCGCCAGTGGCTCCTTGGAGCTGGCGAGAGCCACACGGGCCTGCTGCAGCTGTCGTTGCCGGACGTACTGGGCTACGGTAGTCCCGTGATAGCGGCGGAAGGTGCGCAGGAGATGCCGCGGGTGCACGCCGGCCAGCGCCGCGAGCTCCTCCATCGGTGGCGGCGCCGCAAAGCTGGCGTCGATGGCTTCCTCGACGCGACGCAGCCAGCGCGGACGCGTGGCCGCACCCGCATCGCGAGTTCGGGCCAGCTCGGCGAGCATGAGGATCATCGCGCCGTCGATGGCCATGCTCGAGACGCTGTCGCGAAGCTGGGCTTCGGATCGAACTCTCGCCATCCAGACTGCTGAGGTGTGGCCCTTCAACACCTCTGCGTTCTTTGGTAGATGAGGCTCCCCGTCAGTGACCCGCTCGAGCCAGGAATCGCTCATCTGAATGTTGAACCAGCGTGCGCTGTTGCCAAAGCGATAGCCATGCGGCACGTACGAGGGCGTGAAGAGCACATCCTGCGCGCCGAGTCGACGCGTTCCGCTGTCGCCCTCGTCCACGCCCTCGCCAGCGAGGACGAGACTGATCACCGCCTCCGCGTGAGCGTGCGACGGGATGACGTGACCGCTGGTGTAGCTGGTCTCATGAAACTGGACCGCTCCGCCAGCATGTATGTGAAGCGGTGCACCCACGAACGTCTCGAGCGTCACGAGCGCCGGCATAGGTCCTCGCGGCCGAGGGGAGCGACGGCACAGCCAGCCACACGGTAGGGCTCGACGACGACTTTAGCAAATACCGCTGTTGTCTACTCCTGGCGCAATGCCGCGATCGGGGAGATGCGCGTTGCTCGGCGGGCGGGCACGAGACACGCGGCCAACCCGCCGACCACGAGCAGCCCGATCACCATCGCGAACACCAGCGGATCGAGCGTGCTCACCTGGAAGACCATGCCTTGCAGCAGCCGAACGGCGGCAACGGCGCCCAAGGCGCCGAGCAGGATGCCTAACGCCACGAGACGCATCCCCCGGCCGATTACGAGGGCCAGCACGGCGCGGTCGCGCGCGCCGAGGGCGATGCGGACACCAATCTCGCGAGTGCGCTGGGTGACCGTGAACGCGAGTACGCCGTAGAGCCCCACGATGGCGAGGAGCAGGGCGATCGCCGCGAATGCGGTGAGGAGCCGGGTGCGAAACGCCGACGTCGCGAGTGCGTCGTGCAGCAGGTCGTTCATCGACGCGAGATTCGCGAGTGGCACTCCCGGCTCCATGTCATGCAGCACACGCCGGATCGGCGCCGCGAGCTGCAGCTTGTCGCCATGGCCTCGCACGGCAAGACTCATAAACCGTCCGTTGCTGAAGCTCCCGCTCTGGTGGGAGGACAGGTAAAGAATGTCCGGAGATTCCGCATTCTGCCCGAACGCATGCACGTCACCGGCGACGCCCACGATCTCGGCGTGGAAGGGCTTCCCGAGATCGACCACGAGTCTCGATCCCACGGCACTACCGCGCGGAAAGAGTCGCTCGGCCATGCCATGACTGATGACGATCGTTCCGTGGCCGACGCTGTCGTTGCCTAACGTACGGTCGATGGCGCCGAGCGGGCGGCCTTCGATGATGGGAATGCGCATCGTCGTGAAGTAGTCGTCCGTCGACACGTTCACCTGCGCGTTGCGCTTGTCCGCGTCTGACGCGGGCGGTTGTCCTTCGAGGTAGTAGTAGGTGTCCCCGCCGCCGGCGAGCGGAAGCATCGTCGTTGCTGCGGCGTTCTCGACGCCGGGAATGGCCTGCACACGCTGGAGAAATTCCGTCCAGAACCGCTCGATGACGTCGTGGGTGCGATAGCGATTGTTGGGCAGAGTTATTCGCGCGCTGATGACGCCGCGTGGATCGAAGCCCGGCTCGACGTGTTGCACGAGCCAGAAGCTTCGCAGCAGCAGGCCGGCACCGGCCAGGAGCACGAGCGAGAGCGCCACCTGGGCGACGACGAGCGCATCACGCAGACGCAGCGTGCGCCCCGCACCCGTTGCCCGGCCCACGGCGCGCATCGCCGTCGCGAGATCCCGGCCTGAGGCATGGAGCGCCGGCACGAGACCAAAGACAATTCCCGTGAGCAGCGCAATGGCGACAGTGAATAGAACCGCCGTTGAATCGACGCGAACCTCCGCCGTGCGCGGCAAAAGACTGCCCGCGAATGCGTGAACGCCATGCACGAGTCCTATGGCGAGCAGCAGGCCGAAGGCAGCCGCCGCGGCAGCGAGGAGGACGCTCTCGGTGAGCAGCTGTCGGACGATGCGCGTGCGCGACGCACCGAGCGCGGTGCGCACCGCGATCTCGGACTGTCGTGAGGTCGCGCGCGCGAGCATCAGGCTCGCCACGTTGCCGCACGCCACGAGGAGCACGAGCCCGACGGCTCCGAGCAGGATGAGGAGCACCTGACTGCTGTCGCCGACGATGTAATCGCGATAGGAGAGAATGCGAAGTCGCCAGGTTGCATTCTCTGGATATACGGCCTCCAGCTGACGCGCGATCACATCGAGATCGGCCTGTGCCTGTGCGATCGTCACACCGTCTCGCAGCCGTCCGAGGCCGCGCAGCATGTGAAAGCGGCGTACCGATGTTTCATCGATGTGAAAGGGCACCGGCAGCCAGAGCTGATCGGGGAAGATGTCGCCTAACACATCGGGCATCACGCCGACGATCGTGTGCGGTTCGCCGTCGATGGAGGTCGTCGTGCCGACGACGCGCGGATCGGCCGCGAATCGGCGCTGCCAGAGTCCGTACGAGAGCACGACGACCTTGTGCTCTCCCTCTTCTTCCCCGGCGAGAAAGTCCCGGCCGTAGAGCGGGCGCACGCCAAGGGTCTTGAAGAAGTTGGCGGTGACACGCGGCGCGATTACGCGCTCCGGGTCATCGCCGCTCGAGAGCACGACGGTGCCGAACGGTGTTCGCCCAGCAAACGAGTCGAACGCGCGGCTCCTGGCGCGGTAATCGAGGAAGTCGGGCATCGAGATCGCCGCCTGATCGCCGCCTCGGAAAGCGCCGAATGCATAGATCAGGCGATCGGAATGCGGGAAGGGAAGCGGCCGAATGAGCACGGCATTCACGATGCTGAACATCGCGCTGTTCGCGCCGATGCCAATGCCTAACGTGGCGATGACGAGCAGCGAGAACGCGGGCCGCTTCCAGTTGACGCGCGCCGCGAAGGCGAGATCCTGCATCAGCATGTCGAGTCTCCATTCGCTCCGCCGCACCCAGAGGGCATGCGGGAGCGCGCCAAGAGTGCGGGCCACGAGGTCGCGTCGAGCGCCGGCATCGAGCAGCCCGGCGCCGTCGAGCGACGCCAGTCGGTAGTAGAGCTCTCCCAGCCATTCGTCCTCCCACGCGTCTCGCTGCTCGCGGGGGACGATGAGGCGCGCGAGCCGAACGAGCGCGCGGCAGCGGCGCCATGTGGCCTCGGCGGCTGCAGACCACGCTCGCTCCGTTGCGGACTCAAGTCCGGCCCGCGGGTCGCGATCGCTCATGACCGCTGAGGCTTCGGGTTGAGGCGCGGCGTACCGCGGCCGCCGCCCCCGAGCGTGCGGTAGTGCTCGACGGAGATGGCGAGGGCACGAGTGCCGGCGGCCGAGATCTCGTAGTAGCGGCGAGGCGGCCGCTTCTCGCGCTGAGCAACCGTCGCGGCCTCCCAGCGGGATCGGACGAAGCCGGCGCGCTCGAGGCGGCCGAGAATCGGGTAGACGGTGCCACTCGGAAGGGTGGTCCTGTCCATGATGTCGAAGCCGTGCCGGATACCGCCGGCGATTGCCTGGAGCACGGACACGGCGGCGGGCGATAGAGGGCGGGCGTCGCTCATGCTCTATGTATGTAGAAAGTCTACATAGGTAGCAAGGGGGGGGCGAGCGGACGCTGGCCGCATCATCACTGGTGTGGCGCCGGCGACAATTGGGGAAGTTTGCCGTGCTTGAACATGTCAAACCAAAGCTCCTGGTCGGCTCCGCTGAGAACGTCGAGCTCCGCGAAGATCTCGCGCGCAAAGTCGACGCTGCCGAAGCCGCTCGCAGTGATTACGTGGCGATCGCGCACAGCGAGCGCGTCGACATAGTGAGTCGTCCCCGAGTATTCGGGTGCATGAGTGGAGAGATACGAGCGCATGTTGCTGGTGTGGCGTCGATCGTTCAAAGCGCCCGTGCGTGCCAGCGCCAGCGTGCCCGCACAGATCGCTGCGACCGGAGTCTCCATTTCGAGGAGAGAGGCGATGAGCGACTCCAGCGTCTCGCGCGGATACGCACCGGCTTGCCACATGTCTCCGCCCGGGATGATGAGCAGTTCTACATCGGCCATTGGGATCCCGCCCAGGGCCAGGTCCGGGAGCACGCGCAGGCCACCCATCGACGTCACCGGCTCGCACGTGAAGCCCACCGATCGCACAACGCGTTTTCCCCAGCGGCGCAGTTCCGCGAGCGCGTGTGCCGGCTCCCAGTCGGCGAACCCCTCGAACAGGATGACGTACACTGACTGGTCGGATGGCATGATTGGGTGGGCTGGACGATGCAACTATGGACGCCGTGCCGGGTGACGTCCAGCGCCGCTGTGCGGCTACCGAGGCTGGTCTCGGAGCTCCGCGAGCCTTCTCTCAATGAATCGGCGCTCGGCGCCCTGCGTCGTGAGCGCGAGCGCGCGCTCGTACGACGCGACTGCATCCGCCATGCGACCGGCGCGTCGATAGAGATCGGCACGGGCGGCGTGCGCGACGTGATAGTCCCGCAGGTCGCCGCGAGCGAGAATCGCGTCGATGAGCGGTAGACCTTTCTCCGGACCATCGCGCATCGCGATCGCAGCGGCGCGATTCAGCTCGATCACCGGAGCGGGATCTGCCCGCAGCAGCAAATCGTACAGGATGACGATCTGCGCCCAGTCGGTCTCCTCCGGCGTGGCTGCCTCGGCATGCACGGCCGCGATCGCTGCTTGCAGCGTGTACGGTCCGAATGCGCGAGACGCGAGCGCGCGCTCGATCAGCGCTCCTGCTTCGGCGATCAGGTGACGATCCCAGCGCCAGCGGTCCTGCTGCTCGAGGAGCACCAACTCGCCAGCCGCCGAGGTACGGGCGGTGCGTCGCGACTCGTGCAGCAACATCAACGCGAGCAGTCCCATCGCCTCGGCTTCGGGCATGATCTCGACGAGCAATCGACCGAGCCGGATTGCTTCGGCGGAGAGATCGGGCCGCAGCATCGAGTCGCCGCCAGAGGCGAGATAGCCCTCGTTGAACACGAGATAGATCACGTGGAGCACGACGGCGAGCCGCTCCGCGAGCTGAGCCCGCGGCGGCACCTCGTACGGTATGCGCGCGTCGCGGATCTTGGCCTTCACTCGCACGATGCGTTGCGCGATGGTCGACGGTGTGCTGAAGAAGGCGTGGGCGATCTCCTCCGTCGTTAGGCCGCAGACCTCGCGGAGCGTGAGCGCGACCTGTGCGTCCGGGGGCAGCGCCGGGTGACAGCAGGTGAAGATGAGACGCAGCCGGTCGTCCTCGAGCTCATCGTCCCGAGTGCTCGGAGGAGACGCGCTCTCCTCGAGCTCCCGGGCAATGGTCGCGAGCGACTCGTCGAAGCGCGCGCGTCGTCGCAGCGTGTCGATCGCGCGAAAACGTCCGGTCGAAACGAGCCAGGAGCGCGGGTTCGTCGGTACGCCGTCGCGCGGCCACTGCTCGACCGCGGCAGCGAACGCATCGTGCAACGCCTCTTCGGCCAAATCGAAATTTCCATTGAGCAACCGAATGAGGGTGGCGAGGACCCGCCGCGATTCCGCGCGATAGATGCTCGCGATGAGATCGCGTGGGTCCTCGCTGCCTGGCGTGGCGCTCGACTGCTCAGCCGCCACGCGTCACGCCGTGGTGGCGGCGGTCTCGCGGCCAGCGCGCGGCGCTTCCTTCTGCGCCGAGAAGTCGACGACGGGACGCACCTCGATCGTGCCGGTCTTCACCGAGGGGATGCGGCCCGCAATCTGGAGCGCCTCGTTGAGATCTCGCGCCTCGATGAGATAGAAGCCACCGAGCTGCTCCTTGGTCTCAATGAAGGGGCCGTCGGTGGTGGAGAGCTTTCCGGCGCGACTGCGAAGGCTCGTGGCGCTCTGCACTGGTTGCAGCGCTTCACCGGCGACGTAGTTGCCGCTCTTCTTGATATCCTCGGTGAACTGGAAGTAGGCACCCATGAAGCCGTTGGCTTCTTCCTTGGACATCGTGCCGAGCTTTTTCTCGTCGTCATAGATCAGGCAGACGTAACGCATTGCGGTGCTCCTCGAAGAGGTAATGAAGGATGGACGGAGAGTAGTCGTTCGGGAGCCCCCGAAATCGACATCAGTCTGCGGGACGACGCTACGCGTCGCGTCGCAGCGCGATGGCCGGGTCGACCCGCATCGCTTGCCTGGCGGGGCGGTAGCTCCCCGCCACCGCGGCCGATGCGAGCACCGCCACCGCGGCGGCGAAGGCCACCGGATCATTGGGCGAGAGCTGCGTCAGGAGATGCGCCAGCGTCTGCGTCATCAGCACGGCGCCAGCGACTCCCACGGCGATGCCGATCACCACATAGCGCATCGCTCCGCCGAGCACACCGCGGACGATATCCGAGGACTGCGCTCCAAGCGCGGTGCGCACGCCGATCTCGTGGGTGCGCTGCGCGACCGTGTAGGACATCACCCCGTGAATGCCGATTGCGGCGAGAAGGAGCGCCACGAGGGCGAACGCCGCCATCATCTCGCTCGTGAGGCGCTGGGGAGAGAGCGATGCGTCGTGCAGATGATCGAGGGTGAAGACGCTCCCGGGCGTCACCGCGGGAGCGACGCTCGCAATGGCGCGCTCGATGCGCGGCGTCACCACCGCCGGCGCCTCGCTCGTGCGGACGACGAGCGACATCGTGCGCCAGGGATGCGCTTGCGCGACCGGCACGTAGTACGTCGGAGCGGTTGCTGAACCGGTATTGGGATTGAAGCGCACGTCCCCAACCACGCCGATGACGGTCGACATGGTTGTGTCGCTGCCGGCGTAGCCTATCCGCTTGCCGACCGCGCTCTGCCCCGGCCAGTACGCCCGTGCCATCGACTCGCTCACGATGAGCACGGCGCGGGACGTGGAGTCGTCGTGAACGGTAAATGAGCGTCCACTCACGAGCGGGATCTCCATTGCCGCGAAGTAGCTGGGTGTCACCATCTGCCAACGGGGCGAGCGCGCGGCGTCGCTGCGCGTCGGACGCTGCTCGCCCTCGAGAAAGATCCGCGACCGATACTCGCCCGTCTCGGGCGGCAGGAGCGTCGTGAACGCCGCATCCCTTACGCCACGCTCGGCGCGTACGGCGGCGAGCACGCGATCGTACATCGCTTCCGCGTCCGCGGTGGTCGCGTAGCGCGCGAATGGCGCCGTGAGCTGCATCGTGATCGCATGGTCAGCACGGTACCCGGGCGCTTCGTTCACCAGTGCTCTGAATCCTCGAACAGTGACCACTGTTCCGGCCAGCATTGTGAGCGCCAGCGCCATCTCGGCGCTCACGAGCAGTCCGCGGAGTCGATGCTTGGAGCGGCTCGGCGAGACGCTTCGCCCGCCGTCGCTCAGCGCGTGCTGCGGATCAGCGGTCCCGGCGACCAGCGCGGGTACGATGCCGACAATGAGGGCGGTGAGCACAGACACTGCCGCGGTGAAGGCGAGGACGCTCGCGCTCAACTCGATGCGCGTCCATCCTGGATTGAGACGTGCCTGCTCCGCGGGAAGGATTGTGCGCACCGCGGCGAGGCCCCACACCGCCAGCAGTGTTCCGAGGATGCCGCCCGCGAACGCGAGCAGGAGCGATTCCGCGAGCTGCTGGCGCACGATGCGTCCGCGCGGTGCACCGAGCGCGACGCGGACGGCGATCTCGCGCGCGCGCGTGGTGGCGCGCGCGAGCAGCAAATTGGCGACGTTCGCGCAGGCGATGAGGAGAACGAGTGTCACGGCGGCAAGCTCCGCCAGCATGAACGGCCGCGGGTGTTGGCCATAGAACGCGTTGGCCCACTCGACGCGCATGTCCCACTTGCCGTTGTCCTCCGGATACTCTCGCTGGAGCTGCCGCATGATGCCGTGCACATCGGCACTCGCACGGTCTATCGACACGTCGGGCCGCAGCCGTGCGAGCACGCCACGCAGCACGCGTCCGTCCCGCTCACGACCGAACGCACCGCTGAGCGACAGCGGTGTCCACAGCTCCGCTCCGGGTGGGAAGACGAAATCAGCTGGCATCACACCGACGATCGTTCGCGGGAGGTCGTTGATGCGAACGACGCGGCCGAGAATCTGTGGGTCGGAGGCGAAGCGACGATGCCACAATCCGTCGCTGATGATGACGACGTTAGGCGACTCGGTATATTGCGCATCCGCGTCCGTGAACGCGCGACCCATCGCCGGGTGAACGCCGAGCACGTGGAAATAGCTTGGCGTGACCCGGAATCCCGAGACGCGCTCCGGCTGGTCAACGCCAGTGAGATTCGCATCGAGCTCTCTGAAGGCCGCGAGCTCGCTGAAGCTGCGATTGCGCCGCGCGAGATCGACGTAATTCGCCGGCGCCATCTCGGCGTCATCGGGACCAGGCTTCGCCGGCGGCACCTCGGCGACCATCACGAGTCCCGTGGGATCGGGCGTCGGCACCGGATGCAGCACGAGTGCGGCGGTGACGCTGTAGACGATGGTGGTGCCGCCGATGCCGAGGGCGAGACAGAGCACTGCGCCCGCGGCGAGCCCTTTCGCGCGAATTATCGCGCGGGCGGCGAGTTTGAGGTCGTCGATCATCGAGAATTGGCGCGGAGTGGACTGGAATCGGCGGCGATTCAACGCGTCACGCGTAATCGCCTAATGAATGATCTCCAGGACGGCACTGCCGGCGGCATCGCGCAAGGTTGCCGCGTAGTCCGAGCGAGCGCGTCGCTTGACGGAATCCGGCTCGATGCGCGCGCCGGCGGCGTTGAGCGCGGCGCCGAGGGACGCGAGCTGCGCCGAGTCGCGCAGCCAGAAGATCCGCATGTGGGTCCACGGTGACAGGGTATCGCGCGACTGATACGTCGTCACCCTGATGAATGCTCCATGCTGTCGCGCGTCTTCGTCGATCGGTTGGGCGACGTCGCGAATGTATGCGGTGTATGCCTCGAGCATGCCAGGCTTCGCGCGCCAATAGTAGACTTGCGCGAGGGTGGGCATCGCGGACGACGGCGCCGTGCTCGGGGCGACATGGGTACACGCCGCGAGGGCAACGAATGCGACGGCGCGGCTGAACGCCGACCGACCGGATCTCATGCGATCGTCCTGATGGAGGGCCGAGGCTAATCGTTAGGCGGCCGCCTGGATTAGCCGGTCCCGATGCCGCGCGCAGCTGCAGGCGATGCTGGGCACCTCGGTCGCCGATGGATACATGTGGAAGTACATCGCGATCACCATCGGCGTGAAGACGATGAAGTTGTAGAACAGGTGCAGCTCGATGCGCGGGATCCAGATCTGACCGATGCTCGTCGGCACGGTACCGCCAAAGAGATAATGGTGCGACAGCGCCTGGTAGAAGAGCAGGCCATGCTCGATGTGGTGCCAGAACTGGATCCAGAACGCGATCATCCACCACGGGTGCGAGCGGCCGGTGAAGCCTTTGCGGAGCGCCCAGAGCCCAACGAGCATCACCACCGCGAAGCCGTAGTGCAGCGTTTCCGTCCTCATGAGCCATGGGTAGTACATACCCATGAGACCCATCGCCATCTGCCGCGGCCAGTGGAGGATGAATGCCTGGTAGGCCTGGACGATGTGCTCAAGCCAATGGAACAGCACGATTCCCATGAAGAGCTGCAGCGCGCGTTCGTGCCAGCGCGTGTTGAGGCGTTCGGAGAGGCTCACTGGGCTGGCGGACTCGAGGCTGCCCACTGATACGACGTGAGTCACTTGTCCTCCTGAGGGAACACGGAAGTCGCGTGGTAGCGACGTGGAAGCCTATTTGCCATCCTGACCACGGCCTGTCAAGCGATGTTCGCGCTCCAGCCGCGCACCGCGAGCCCCTGGCTTCTCACGCCATCACTGGAGCAACCGGTACATCAGGATTGCCGCACGCTCCGTCTGCATCGGCAGCGTACCGAGGTCGACGCGCTCGGCTGGCGTGTGCGATCCCGAGCCGAGCGCTCCGAGTCCGTCGAGTCCCGTGATCATCGGCGCGATGAATGAAATGTCGCCGGCGCCGCGACGGCCCGGGTCAAGCGCCGCGACGGGGCCATAGCCTAACGCGCGGCTCGCCGAATCGTAGACGGCGAGTACCGCGTAGTTGGCCGGCGTCGGCGCCATCGCGGGGTACTCGTCGGCGAATGCGATCTCGGCCGACGTGCCGGCGAGGTTGCCTTGCGTCGCGATTGTGCGCATGCGGGCGCGCGTCGAATCCTTCTGACCTTCGCTCAGGAAGCGCAGATCGCCGCTCACCGTGACGCTGCTCGCGATGATGTTGAGCTTCGACTTCGCGCTGCCGCTCACGGTCGTCGAGTCGTACGTCACGTCCGTGCCGCCGACGATGACGCTCGGATTGAACGTGAGATTCTGCTCGCCGGCGAGCTGCGCTCTGAACTCGTTGATGATCCGCGCTGCCTCGTAGATCGCACCGTAGCCCGCGCCCCGACTGAAGATGCCCGCGGAGTGCGCACCGCGGCCGTGCACGGTGAGCAGCCAACTGCTGGCGCCACGACGCGCGACCGTCGCGTCGTGGGGATTGCCGCCCTCGAAAGCGAGCGCGATGTCGCTCTTCTTTGCCGCATCGACGAGCGGCGCACGCGCGACCGACAGCGGATCGCCCGCCGCTTCCTCGTCGCCTGTCATCACGACGGTGATGGTCTTGTTGGCGAGTGCGCCGACGCTGTTCAACGCTTCCAGTGCCTCGACGATCACGACGTCGCCGCCCTTCATGTCACTCGAGCCGGCGCCGCGTGCGGTGACGCTGTCGATCCGCGCGAACTTCAGACTGTCCGCCTCGACCACGGTGTCGAGGTGTCCGATGAGCAGGAGTCGCTTGCCGGAATTGCCGGTGCGCTCAGCGATGAGATGGCCGGCGCGATGCATCGACCTCGGCATCGGCACCCAGCGCGTGTGAAAGCCGAGCGCCGCGAGTCGGCGGGCGAAGAGCTGGCCGACGGCGCGTACACCGGGCAAGTCGAGCGTCTGGCTCTTGATGTCGACGGACTTTGCGAGCAGCGCGATCTCGCTGGCCTGGTGTTGCTGGAGATAGCTGCGGATACGCTGCTCGACCGGCGAGAGCTGCTGGGCCGGGAGCGTCGTCGCCGCGCTCATGGTGAGCGCGGCGACGACAGTGAGAATCGACTGGGAGCGTGCCATGAGGCCATGCTAGCGCGTGGCGCGCTCTGACTCAACCGGGCCTGCGACCGCTATTCGATCCGGCGAGCCGTGACACGGTCGGTCAGGGAATATGCCTCGGTTCGCTGTAGAGGAAATTGTCGACGACGACGAGATCCTTGGTGCCACCGTCGGAGATGTCGTTGACGTTAGCGCCTAACGATCCCGTGCCGAGGGTGATCCGCACGCGCGCGACCAGGGCCTGCCCGAAGGTGCCGCCGACGAAGGACAGCCCACTGGCATCGGAGCGGACGGGCGCGGCGATCTTGCCAAGGCTCTTTTCCATGACGTCGAAGAACTCGATCGTCGTCCCATTGGCGACATCGACGTCACTGAATACCGCGCCGAATCCGGCAACCGTCGCCGGAGTCGGCTGGCCAGCGACCTGGAACAGGACGTCCATTACGTTGCTGCCGACGGGCGAGAAGATCTTGGTCGGGCTGAACGCGCCGAACTGGTTGCCATACTCGGCGTTGATTTCCGCGAACTTCAGGCTGTCGTTGCGGAAGCCGGTGCCTGGCGTGGTGAACACGGCTCCCGACTTGACATTCGTATTGAAGAAGTTGGACGGAAAGTCATTCCGATTGTTGAAAGCATTGGCGCCCGCGCCATCCCAGTTGATCTCGCGACGCCCGGTCTGCTGCTCACCCGCCGTAGCGCCATTCGAGGGGTCGCCAAGCAGCGTGCGGAACGCGTCGACCGTCGCGGCGATGTTTCCCGACGCGGAGGTCACGGTCGGTGTGATCGCGGGGGGCGGCGTCGGATTTGATCCATAGCCGTCGCTACAGGCGGCAGCTGTGGCGGCGATGATCGGGAGTGCAACGAATGCAAATAAACGCTTCATCTGAACTGTCTCCAAGAGTCGTATCGTGAGTAAAGGGTTTTCGACGGTTGAACCGTAGCCCTTCGCTTTTCAACGCGATGTCGGGGGCCGCGCCACGGTCGGGTCAGCGCTTCGACCTCGCACGTGTAGGACGCGAGCGGACGCGCGCACACACACGACTATACGCAATGCTCACGGCGGATCGGCCAAAGCCAACGGAGTTGCGCGCGGCCGACGCCATTCGCTGCCAGCGCGAAGTACTTACCGTGCTGCGACGAACGGCGTGTCGAGAGACGCCGTGCCCGTCGCGAGTGCCAGCATCAACCGCCGTTAGGCATCGCCAGCTCGCGCGCCTCGCGCGGCGAATGGCCGAATCGGCGACGGAAGGTCCGGTTGAAGTACGACAGATCGTTGAACCCAACCTCGTACGCGACCTCGGCGATGCGTCGTGCACTGTGGAGCGGGTTGAGCAAGATCGCACGCGCCCGCTTCAACCGCTCCTCGCGGACGAATTCCGTCATGCTGGTGCCCTCGCCCTCGAAGAGCATCCCCACGTAGCGCGGGCTCACCCCATGACGCGCGGCAACCTCGGCGAGCGAAAGCTCCTTCTCGAGATGCACAAGGATGTCGTTCTTGATGGCCTGGAGTCGGCCCGCTCGCACGCCGCGACCGTTCGCGATCTCCTCCGCCTCGCGGGCGGCACCGACAACCATCGCGGCGAGATCGTAGATGTGCGCGATAGCCAATTGCGGAAGGCCCGCTGAGGCAGCGCCGAGGCCATCATCCGCGAGGGCAGCACGCACGTAGCCGCGAAGCAGCCGGAGCGGCAATGAGTGTTTGGGAATTCGCCGTGCGCAGTCATGTCGCGGCTGCTTCAACAGGGGCAGCAAGCGCCCCTGAGGAAAGTCGATGGTGACGATGCGTCCCGCGCGCAGGGTCGTGAGGGTGCCGCGGTCCAAACCGGAGAGCGCAATCGCGTCGCCTCGATCGAGGAGTAGCTCACGGCCGAACTGCGTCGCCACGGCAGGGCCGCCGAGGTTGAGCATCAGCCGGTCGTGTCCGTCCGCGAACTCGGAGCGAAGCGGTGACCGCCGGCCCTGGAGCAGACCCAGCTCCGGGAACCGCACGAGCGTCGCGTCGATCTGCAGAGGCTCGTTCGGTCGCGGCTCGACCCGAATGCCGTCCCGACCATGGATCTCACGGAACCTCTCCGCGCGATCGCGCTCGGGCCAATCGTCGGTGCGAATTCTGAGTACGCGCACTCGATCTCGCTTCTGGGCTGGCCCGGCGTCGTGCACGCGGTACCTCGCTATTCGCGTTCGCTCAACGCCGATACTTCCGTTGAGTCCAATGTCATTTCCTCTCCGTCCAAGACCGGCTGCGTTGGCGAGCGCAGATTGTGGCGAAAACGGAGTCCTGGAATGGCCACAATTGTCGTCGCGTCACCGGTCATCGAGAAGCCGAGGGCGCGGACGCTCGAGCATCGCTTCTTTGGAGGGATGTCAGCCCTCATCGCGCTGGTCGTCTTCATCGGCTTTGCGCGGACATATTATCTCGCCGCGCTGTTCGACGCAAAGCCGCTGGCCGCGCCGATCGTTCACATTCACGGGGCAGTGTTCACGTGCTGGGTGGTGCTGCTCATGGCGCAGACGGCGTTGGTCAGCGCTGGCCATACCACCATCCATCGCCAGCTCGGTCTCGTTGGTCTTGGCGTGGCGCCGCTCGTGGTGGTTCTTGGCGTCGTCGTCGCAGTCGAGATGCTGAACCGCACGTCAGCGATTCCGGGTTTTGGCTCGCCTCTCATCTTCGCCGTCGCGCTGAGCGAGATCACGGGGTTCGCGGTACCGGTGTTCTTCGGCTTTCGGCTGCGCCGCCAACCGGCGTTTCACAAGCGGCTGATTCTGATCGGCACGATCGCGACCACCACGGCGGGCTTCGGACGCTGGCCCCTCTCGTTTCTACTACACAAGCCACTCCCGGCGATGCTCGCCGCGTTCTCGCTGCTGTTGCTGTTGATCGCCTTCGACCTCCTGTCGACGCGACGGTTGCATCGCGCGACAGCGCTGGGCGCCGCATGGGTCGTGTTCATCGAGCTCACTGGCTTTGCGGTCGGCCACACCGCGGTATGGCGTGCGTTCGCGGCCCAGGTCCTATCACTCACGAGGTGAGTCGAACGGCTGAGCACATGGCTCGCTAGCGTTTCTGCTCGAAGCTCTCGAGCCGCCAACCGTCATCATAGCGGCGAAAATGTCCAGTCAGCGTCGTAGAGATTAGATGCACGGAGTCGTCGGAGAGCCTGGGGCGATGAAGAATCTCTCCGATGGGCGTGCGCTGCTGAGTGATCTCGAAATCAGCAAGTGCTGAATCGTTGCGCGTCGAATCTGCCGGAATGTCGACGACTTCGACCTGGTTGCGGGCCGTCTCGACCATCCAGTAGCTGGTCCACGGACTCTTGCTCGTGTCCGGAGCCTCGTGGAATGCTGCCTTGTTGGCCTTCGACGTGAGCACGGCACGGCAGTGTTTCTTCTGGCGGGGATCGGACGGCGCGTCGACGTCCGCGAGGTCGAGCCAGCCGTCACTCGACAGGATAATCCAGGCCGAGTCGCCGGCAGCCTCCGCGAGACGCGGATCGTCGCTGTAGATGGCTCGGCAGTCGGCGGTGGTTTCATGAGCAACGCGTTCGCTGTCCGGTGCCAGCACGCTTCTCAGCGCCTCGTTGCGCTGGATTGCGCCAAGGGCATCCTCACGCGTGAAGGGATGC
>C688J18823_10000619_pt1 | contig 20686 bp, 21 predicted proteins | sample HopSoiMetagenom1_FD_18823 | JGI IMG/M metagenome (IMG submission 18823) | reverse complement strand
GGTTCATCGCCTTGAAACCCGTCGATACGCGCATCTGGGCGATCGGCATCGTGCGCCGGCTCGGAGCTCAGGAAGACGGTACTCGTCACATCGGCATCCAATTGCTCGCACGCGGCGCGCGCCCGGTCGAGCTGCGACGCAGGACCGATGCGCAGAAAAGCTGGCAAGCGTTGCTGTTACCGGCGTATTCCGGCGGCGATGCAAGTCTGGGAGAAATCAACCTGTTGTTGCCGGTGGGTACTTTCCTGCCTGATTCCAGTCTGCAGATGGAGGTCTACAGCATCAGCTACGTACTCGAACCGCGCGTCTTGCTGGAGCATAGCCAGGAATTCGAAATGGCGCGCTACCGTATCGTGCAACGCGTCTGAAGGCGGTCTGAAGGCGGCAGTGACCGGAATTTAAATCAGCACGCGTTTGAACCACGCGCTGATGTCCTGCAATTCTTCCGCACATACCGAATGCGCCATGGGGTACTGGTGCCAGTCGACGTCGTACCCCATTTTGATCAACTGCTCGCGGGACGCCTTGCCCAGCACGAGTGGCACGACGTTGTCCGAGGTGCCATGGCCGAGGAACACTGGCATATCGTTATTGGCGGCATTGCGTTCCTGTTCGATCTTGTTAACGAGCGGCAGGTAAGCCGAAAGCGACATCGCCCCGGCCAGACGGCGCGGCTGGCGCAACGCGGTTTGCAGTGCGATTACGCCCCCTTGCGAAAAACCAGCCAGGACGACACGGTTCGCCGGCACGCCGCGTGCAGCTTCCTTGGCGATCAGTTCTTCGACTATGTTCTGCGACTGACGCAAGCCGACTTCGTCCTCTTTCCTGGCGATATCCTGCGACACGATGTCGTACCAGGCGCGCATGACAAACCCGCCATTGACAGTCACGGCGCGCATCGGAGCGTGTGGGAAGACAAAGCGAATTCCAATTGGCGGCAGCGTCAGCTCCTGCACGATCGGAACGAAATCGTTGCCGTCGGCCCCCAGACCATGCAGCCAGATAACGCTGTGGCTGGGTTTCGGGCGGGTTTCGATCTCTATCGTTTGAGCGGAATCAGCCATATATAGTAAAAATCATGTTAAGCCTTGGGCCGGATGGCCGACTTGGGACGGAACGACTTGCACACTGTTTCGTCGGTTTCGATGTACGGCCCACCGATCAGATCGATGCAGTAGGGTACCGCAGCAAAGATGCCGTGTACGACCTGCTTGCCATCGCCGTCTTTCAACCCTTCCAGGGTTTCGCGAATGGACTTCGGTTGCCCGGGGAGATTGATGATCAGCGTCTTGCCGCGAATTACGCCAACCTGGCGCGACAGAATGGCCGTAGGGACGAAATGCAGACTGATCTGTCGCATCTGTTCGCCAAAGCCAGGCATCTCGCGATCCGCAACGGCCAGGGTCGCTTCCGGTGTGACGTCGCGTGGCGCCGGCCCGGTGCCTCCGGTAGTCAGTACCAGGTGACAACCTTCCTTATCGCATAACTCTTTCAGCGTACGCGAGATCACTGCCGGCTCATCCGGAATAAGGCGTTCGATTACGCGGCGTGAATTGCGGATCGCTTTGCCAAGCCACTCGTCGAGCGCAGGCAACCCTTCGTCCTTATAGATGCCTTTGGACGCCCGATCGCTGATCGACACCAGGCCAATGACGACTTGTTCGTTTTCCATGATTAGAAAGTTTTGAACTGCGTAGAGTCTCGAAACCCTGGGCTATCCGAGTATCCGGGTCAAGTTTGTTTCGTCGCCAAAATGTCCCGCAAGACCTGAAACAGTTCGCGGAAGCTCTTCGGCGGCTTGTTCGCCTCACTTTCACGCCGCGTATTGCGAATGAGCATGCGTAAGCGTTGCACATCGGCGGCCGGATATTGGACGATCAATTCCTCAAGTGCCCGGTCATCTTTCAGCAGCTTAAGGCGCCAGCGCTCGGTCAGGTGCAGGCGCGCCGTTGCTTCCACCGAAACGCCGTTCCAGGCATCAAGCCGCTGGCGAATGGTGTCCGCGTCGCCTTCTTCGCGCATCAAGCGCCCGATATATTGCATCTGGCGCCGCAGCGCCCCGAACTTCGATATGGCGCGCGCCTGCATGATCGCCTCGCGCAATCGCTCGGGCAACGCCAGCTCGGCCAGTTGCTCTTCCCCCACAGAGACCAAAGCCTGTCCAAGTTCCTGCAAGGCCCGATCACTAAGCTTGCGCTGTGTCCGGCTGGGCCGAATGTCGTCTTCCGGGATTTGCTCCACGCGTTGTTCAGTCACGGGCGGCTGCTTTTTTTCCACAGCTGCATCAGCAGCGCCGCAGAGTGAGTTTGTCAAGCTGGTATCATAGCGAAACATTTCACCCTGCGGCGTGCCACCCGATATCTCCGGCAGCACGCCGCTTCAATTTTGCAGCTTCGGAAAGAAACCTTGGCAAGCAGCGAGTTCACCCATTCAGCGGATACCTTGAAGCAGATTGCTCGCGATGTACTCGACTATGCCCGCGAACGTGGCGCGACCGCGGCGGAAACGGAGGCGAGCGAAGGGTTCGGCCAGAGCGTCACGGTGCGCCTTGGAGCAGTGGAAACCATCGAATACAACCGGGACAAAGGCGTCGGGGTCAGCGTCTATATCGGCAATCAACGCGGGCACGCCAGTACATCTGACTTCTCCGCGCAGGCCTTGCGCGACACCGTCGACGCGGCGATTTCGATTGCACGCCTGACCGCATCCGACGAATTTGCCGGCCTGGCGGATGCCGACTTGCTGGCGACACAGTTTCCGGAGCTGGATCTTTATCATCCCTGGAGCATCGACGTGGAGCAAGCCATCGAACTGGCGCGCTCCTGTGAAGACGCCGCCTTTGCGGCCGATAGCAAGGTATCGAATTCGGAAGGCGCTTCCGTGTCGGTGCAGCAGTCACACTTCGCCTACGGTAACTCCAACGGGTTTCTGAGCGGCTATCCGAGCTCTCGCCATAGCATTGTGTGCGCCGTGATTGCCGGGAAAGAAGACGCAATGCAGCGCGACGACTGGTACACGACCGCCCGCAGCGCCGGCGATCTTGAGCCGGCTATAGAAGTGGGCGCGCGTGCCGGCAAGCGCGCCGGACGTCGGGTCGGTGCGCGCAAAGTTTCCACGGCGCGCGTGCCCGTGCTATTCGAGGCGCCGGTTGCTTCCGGACTGCTGGGTCATTTTGTGGCTGCGGTCAGCGGCGGCAGCCTGTACCGAAAATCCTCTTTCCTGCTGGATAGTCTCGGCAAACCGGTATTCGCTGCGAAGGTGCAGATCCACGATCGGCCGCACGTGCTCAAAGGGCTTGCCAGCAGTCCGTTCGATGACGAAGGCGTGGAAACGCATACGCGCGATATCGTGCAGGACGGGGTGCTGAAAGGATATTTCCTGGGAAGTTATTCCGCACGCAAACTCGGCATGCGTTCCACGGGCAATGCCGGTGGCAACCATAATCTGAGCATGGATCCTACCGATGGCGACTTGGCGGCTTTGCTGAAGACCATGGGAAGGGGACTGTTGGTCACCGATTTACTTGGTCAAGGCGTCAACATGGTCACCGGCGACTATTCGCGCGGCGCGGCGGGCTTCTGGATTGAGAACGGCGAAATATCGCATCCGGTTCAGGAGATCACCGTGGCGGGTAACCTCAAGGACATGTATCGCAACATTGCGGCCATCGGTTCCGATGTGGTGGTGCGTGGCTCGCGCCAGTGCGGTTCGGTGCTGATCGAAGGCATGACGGTGGCGGGGGAGTAGAGAGAAGTCCGTCACAATCCTCACGCCGTTATGGTCGAACCCCGGTATCCTGCGACGCAGGGCACGCCGTCACGATCGTTATGGTCGAAGACCGGTATCCTGCGACGCAGAGCACGACTGTCACGGTCCTCAGCCACCACTATGGCGATCAAGATATATTTGCGATACCTGTTCGCATTAGCGCTGGCCTTCGTTCTTGCGGCCTGCAGTGCTCAACCTGTCCAGCTTCCCAAGCTTTCTGCCGACGATGTGGTGCTCGCTTTCGGAGACAGCCTCACCTTTGGCACGGGGGCCGCGCCCGAACAATCTTATCCGAACGTTCTTGCGCAACTGATCCATCGTCGCGTCATCAACGCCGGTGTGCCGGGGGAAACCACGGCGGACGGCGTGGCGCGACTGCCTGCCGTGCTCGAGGACGTCCGCCCCAAACTCATGCTGTTGTGCATGGGCGGCAACGACATGCTGCGCAAGCTGGATCGCGCAACGGTGGAGTCCAATTTGCGTACGATGGTACAAATTGCGCGTGAACGCGGGATCGGCGTGGTGCTGATCGGCGTGCCCGAGCCGGTGCTGTTCGGCGGTACCGCGGCGTTCTATGGCAACGTCGCGAAGGACTATCATCTGGCTTTCGAAGATCGGGTCCTTCGGGAAGTGCTGTTCGACAATCGACTCAAGTCCGATGAGATTCACCCGAACGCGAGCGGTTACCAGCGTCTGGCGCAGGCGATCGCCGATCTCTTGCACGGAAGCGGAGCCGTCTAGCGTCATTCGTACGGGGGTATGACATGACGACGCAGCGAACATCCTGGCTGGGACTTGGCGGGGTCCCGGCGCACGACAACGCACTCGCGCACCTGTGGGAAAAGCGCCTGCATTGGCCCATGATCGGCGTGGCGCTGTTGTCCATACCGGCTTTGTTCCTTGATGACCTTACCCCGATACCAGCACTACGCGTCTTGGGAAAGCTTCTGGAAGTCGTCATTTTTCTTGCGTTCGCGGGCGAATTCCTGTGGATGATGCGGCTTACATCGCACCGCTTCCAGTATGCCATCCGGAATTGGCTGGACTTGCTGATTATCCTGTCCTCCGCACTTGACTTGGCCGGTTGGGAGTTCGAGTGGGTCGCAATTGCGCGGCTGCTGCGTCTTGCACTGGTTGGACTGTTGCTGACACGTATGGTCGGATCGCTGCGCAACGTGTTATCGCCCAGCGGCATTCCGTTTCTGATCGGGCTCGGCATGATTACGCTCGGCATCGCAGGAGCCGGGTTTTACTGGATCGAGCCGACGGTGCACAGCTACGCCGATGGCGTCTGGCTGGCGTTCGTGACCGGGTCGACCGTTGGCTATGGAGACGTCGTGCCGACCACGACTGCCTCGAGACTGTTTGCCGGCCTGATGGTGTTACTGGGCTTTACGTTGTTCTCTCTTGTGACCGCCAGCATTGCCGCATTCTTCGTGGGCGAGGACGAAAAACTGCTGCGCAAGGCGATGCACGAAGACATCCGCAAGCTACGTGACGAAATCGCCCAATTGATCGGCGATGAGGAACGCTCGCTGCGTCGCGAAATGCACAGCGACATCCGGCAATTACGCAAGCAAGTGGCCGAACTCAGGCAGTCACTGGCTGGCGAGTCCGCGCGCGACAACGGCTCATCGCGATGATTGTAAACGGCGGAATTCAGCGAAAAAGTGCACAACGCCTGTCCGACGCGGAACTTAAGCCGGCAAGGCAGGCCTGACCCAAGGCCGTCTTCCAATCGGAGCTAAAGATGCGTACCAAATTACCGCTTGTCATGCTTTTATTGCTGCTGTTGTGCGGCTGTGCTCCGAAAGGTCCGCCGCCTCCGCATCTCAACGTATCCATTGCGGACATGCATGTCAAAAGCATGGGCATGATGGAACAGATTTTTGCGCTGCAGCTGAGGGTACAGAATCCCAACAATTTCGACATCGAGACCGATGGGCTGTCCTTCGACATCGAAACCAATGGCCAAACCTTTGCGCACGGCGTCAGTAACAAACCGGTATCAGTGCCACGTCTGAGCGAAGCCATGGTGACTGTGAATGCTGTGAGCGACATTTCTTCTATATTGAGCCAGATTAAGGGCGTGCCACGCATGGCGATGTCCGGTTTCAAGTACCGGCTCGTGGGGCGGTTCTTCTCCGGGCAGGAGCGTTATCCATTCGATTTCAGCGGCAAGATTGCGGCCGATCTGCCCGAATGAGGTGACCTCGAGGCATCATCATGAAACGCGTGCTTGTAGCGCTGGTCGCTTGCCTGATGATGAGTCTGCTGCCGGCGCATGGCGTGGCGCCTGAGAAGCAAAAAGTCGTGCTTGCGGTCGGCGGAAAAACAACGCTGTACTATCTGCCGCTCACGCTCGCCGACCGCCTGGGCTATTTTCGCGATGAAGGGCTCGAAGTCGACATCAATGATTTTCCCGGGGGCTCGAGGGCACTGCAGGCGCTGATCGGACACAGTGCTGATGTTGTTTCCGGCGCGTACGAACACACCATTGTCATGCAGACGCTCGCGCAGAAAGTCCGTGCGTTTGTCCTGCAGGGGATGAATCCGGGTCTCGAACTTGGCATCCGTGCCGACAAGGCAGCACAGTATTCCTGGGCAAAAGACCTGAAGGGCATGAAGATCGGCGTATCAGCGCCCGGCTCGAGCACCCACATGCTCATCAATCATCTGCTGGCTTCGGTGGGATTGAAGCCGGACGATGTGTCCGTGATTGGCGTGGGTACCGGGCCTTCAGCGGTTGCCGCCATGCGCAGCGGACAGATCGATGCCATTTCCAGCGTCGAACCGGTAATGACGCTGCTCGAGCGCTCGGGCGACATCAAAATCGTGGTGGAAACCATCACCGACAAAGGCGTACGCGATGTTTTCGGCGGCAGCATGCCGGCTGCCACATTGTATGCACGACAGGACTTCATCGACCAAAACCCCAACACTGTGCAGGCGCTAACGAATGCGATCGTGCGTGCGTTGCTCTGGCTGCAGCACCATACCACCGAAGATGTTTTAAATGCCGTGCCGCCGGAATATCTGCTTGGCGACAGAGCGCTCTATGCCGCATCATTCGAGCGCTTGCGCGCAACGTATTCGAAGGACGGCATGATTCCAAAGAAAGGCGTCGACAATTCCTATAAGGTGCTGTTGGCGCATAACCCCGCGGTACGGCGCGCGCCTGTGGTCTGGATCAACCAGACCTATACCAACACCTTCGTCGAAAAAGCGTTGCAGCAATACAGGTAAGCGCGCGGACATGAACACATCGCTGCAACTGGACGGCGTGAGCTGCACGTTTGCGCCCGTAACCGGCAACGCCGCATACATGGCCGTGGCCGACGTAAGCCTGGCCATTGCCCAGGGCGAGTTCGTATCGATTGTTGGACCGACCGGGTGCGGCAAGTCTACGCTGCTGAATATTGCCGCCGGGCTGATCGCGCCAACCCGAGGCAGCGTGCGTGTGTTCGGCGAAAACCTGAAAGGCCTCAATACGCGCGCCGGTTACCTGTTTCAGAACGAGGCTCTGATGCCCTGGCGCACCGCGTTGCAGAATATCAGCGCAGGACTGGAATTCCGTCACGTCCCGGTGCAAGAGTCCCAGCGGCGTGCCCTTGACTGGTTGAAGCGCGTGGGACTCGCCGCGCACGGACACAAATATCCGCATGAGCTTTCCGGCGGCATGAGGAAACGCGTGGCACTGGCACAAACGCTGATACTGGATCCCAAGATGCTATTGATGGACGAACCGTTCTCCGCGCTCGACGTGCAAACCCGCAGTCTCATGGAGAACGAGTTGCTGAACCTGTGGGCGCAGGATCGCAAGTCGGTGGTATTCGTGACGCACGATCTTGAAGAAGCCATTTCGCTATCCGACCGTGTGCTGGTGATGTCCGCTGGACCGGCCGGCCGTATGATCGGTGAATTTGCGATCGATCTGCCGCGGCCGCGCGATGTATCGGAGATCCGGTTGACCCAGCGCTTCGTCGAACTGCACAAACTCATCTGGCAGGCGCTACGCGACGAAGTGCAAAAGGCGCATGCGCATGCTCTGGAATAAATCCACCTCACCCCAGCCCTCTCCCCAAGCGGAGAGGGAGGCACCTCACCCCAGCCCTCTCCCCAAAGCGGAGAGGGAGTTATTAAAAAACGGAGAGGTCAGTGCTAGATTGCTTCTGGATCGGATATGAGAGGCAGAGAACACACCAGCCAAGGAAATAGACAGGCCACATCGAATGACGTTAACGACAAAAAATATCCAGCTTGACTCGGCACCCTCTCCGCACTGGGGAGAGGGCTGGGGTGAGGTGCGGAGAGGGCGGGGGGTGAGGTGGCGGTGGCTGAGGTGAAACGCGGTACCTTGATTGTCTGCCAGATCGCGCTTTTGGCCGGCGTGTTCGCGCTGTGGCATGTACTGACCGCGACTGAAACGCTGCCAAAGTTCTTCTTCGGCGAACCACTGGTGGTCCTTGCGCGCGTGCGCGACTGGTTCGTCAGCGGCAAGATCTACCCGCATCTGGGGGTGACCCTGATAGAAACGCTGCTCGCGTTCATCATCGGCACGGCGCTTGGGCTGGTGTTCGGCCTGTGGCTGGCACTCTCGGACTTCGCGTCGCGCTTGCTGAATCCCTATATCACCGCGCTGAACTCCATGCCGCGCGTCATATTGGCGCCGATCTTTGCGGTCTGGTTTGGACTCGATATCAAGTCCAAGGTCATGCTCGGCATCACGCTGGTTTTTTTCATCGTCTTCTTCAGCGTCTACAACGGCGTGCGTGAGGTCAGCCCGACGATCCTGGCGAACGCGCGCATGCTGGGCGCCAATGGCCGGCAGTTATTGCGGCACGTTTACCTGCCCAGCGCGACGGCCTGGGTATTTTCCAGCTTGCACGCCTCGGTCGGCATGGCGTTTGTCGGTGCCGTCGTTGGCGAATACTTAGGCTCCGCGCGTGGCGTGGGTTATCTGATTTTGCAGGCCGAGGGCGTCTTCGACATCAACACGGTGTTCGCCGGCGTGCTGGTTCTGACCGCGGCAGCCCTCGTGCTGGACTATGCGGTTACATTGGCCGAAAGACGGCTGCTGCGATGGCGGCCGGGCAGGGTGTCAGCGGTTTCTTGAGGCACGGCTGCGTCGCAGCGGACATTTCTCGATTGCTTTGCTGCGATTGCTTGAGCGAAACGGTCACTCCGTGCTAGAAACAGGTTTGGCCCACTAACCGAAAAAGCATTTGGATTTTTCCAACCACGCCATTCTGATTGGCGCCGTACTGGTACTGCTGAGCATCCTGGCCAGCAACGTCGCACATCGCACTGGCGCGCCCCTGCTGTTTGTATTCCTGGCAATTGGCATGCTGGCGGGAGAAGACGGGCCCGGACACATCCGCTTTGGCGATTATCAGTCTGCATATCTGGTCGGCACGATGGGGCTTGCCGTCATCCTGTTCGATGGTGGCATGCGGACGCGTTACGAGACCTTCCGGGTGGGATTATGGCCCGCCGTGTCACTTGCCACGTTCGGGGTGGTATTGACGACCGTGATCGTGGGCTACGGTGCGTCGCGCATCCTCGGACTCGGGCTGATGGAAGGCATGCTGATCGGCGCGGTCATTGGCTCAACCGATGCCGCTGCCGTCTTCTCGCTGCTGCACGCGGCGGGCATGCGGCTTAAACAACGCGTCGGGGCCACGCTGGAAATAGAATCTGGCTGCAACGATCCGATGGCGGTGTTTCTGACGTTGTCGCTCGTGGAAATTGTCGGCGCAGATCAGCACGCTCCCGGCTGGTCGTTGCTCTGGCATTTCGTCCAGCAATTCGGACTCGGCGCGCTGGCCGGCATCGTGGGCGGCCGCCTGCTGATAGTCCTGATCCGGCGCATGACCTGGCGAGCGGACTCTATCCGCTCATGGCCATGGCGGGAGGCCTTGCCATCTACGCCATCACGACCATTCTCGATGGCAGCGGTTTTCTGGCCATTTATCTTGCCGGCCTGGTACTCGGCAACAGCCGCGTGCATACGGTTGGCAGTATCCTGAAGGTACATGACGGGCTGGCGTGGCTTTCGCAAATTGCGCTGTTCCTGATTCTCGGCCTGCTCGTGGTTCCGAGCGCGCTATTTGAAATCGGACTGGGCGCTTTGGGTATTGCCGCGTTGCTCATGTTCGTCGCCCGGCCCATCGCGGTGGTGCTGGCGTTGCTGCCGTTCAGGTTTCCGCTGCGCGAGCAGATCTTTATCTCCTGGACCGGCCTGCGCGGCGCTGTGCCGATCGTCCTGGCACTGTTTCCGATTCTCGCCGGATTACCTGAATCGTCGATCTACTTCAATGTGGCATTTTTCGTCGTGCTGGCTTCATTGCTGGTGCAAGGTTGGACGGTGGCGCCGATGGCCGGATGGTTGAAACTCAAACTGCCAAAGGAGCACGCACCCTATTATTCCGAGTTTGTCGACGTGCCGGGAAGGGCGGGATTGCAACTGCTCGGCTACCGCGTGAACGATCTCAGTGCCGCAATCGGCCGCACTGTGATTCAGCTGGCATTGCCAAGCGAGGTGCGCGTCGTGGCCGCGTTCCGGGAAGGCAAGCCGGTGGATCCCATCGGTCATCTCGAGATCGCGGCCGGAGATCTTGTCTATCTCATCACGCCGAGCGAGCATATGACCGTGCTGGATCTGTTGTTTGTGCCGGCCGACGATCTGGAAGAAACGGAACAGCAGCGCTTCTTCGGTACTTTTACCTTGAATGGGGACGCGCCGCTGGGCGAAGTCGTCGAAATGTACGGCGGCGCCGTGGCGCAGTCGATCGGGTCGATGACGCTCGCGCAATACATAGACCGCCAGTTCCGCCGCCGTCCGGACGTCGGCGACTATGTCCGCTTTGGCAAGCTGAATCTGGTGGTACGCGAAATGCGCAAAGGTTCGGTATCGAAGGTCGGGATTATTGTGCGCGACCGGTAAACCCATGCCAACAGAACAAACCCTCGAACGATTCATCGCGCGCGTCGAGCAGAATGCCCATGTCGAAGCCGTCGAGGAGTTCTACACCGTCGACGCTTCCATGCAGGAGAATCAGTCCACCCCACGCGTGGGGCGCGCGGCGCACATGGAAAATGAACGCAGGGTGCTTGCGAAAGCCCGATCACTGACATCGAAGTGTGTGCGGCCGGTATTCGTCAATGGCGACAAGGTGATCATTCGCTGGATATTTGATTTTGAGTGGCAGGACGGCACTTGGACCCACATGGAAGAGCTGGCCTACCAGCGCTGGGAAGGCGAGCGCATCGCCGAAGAAACATTCTTCTACGATCCGGCGCAGCGCACGCGCGCAACAGTAAAGGCCTGACCGGGATTGTTCATGTCGCAAACATCGCGCGCTCGTTTTTTGTTTAACGCGTAAAGCGCCATCAACTCCCTGTTCATTTTCAAACTGCTTTTTGTGCCGGCCCTGATTGGCGCGATTACGCTGGCCGGGCGCCGCTGGGGCCCGTCGGTCGCGGGCTGGTTGTCGGGTTTTCCGATCGTCGCCGGTCCCATCCTGTTTTTCGTGGCTCTCGAGCAGGGGCCGAGCTTCGCTGCGGCAAGCGCGACTGGCGCGCTGGCCGGCGGTCTGGCATGGATGGCGTTTGCTATTACTTATGCTTGGGCCGCGCTGCGGCTGCGATGGGGGGTCGCCTTGTCTGTCAGCCTGCTTGCCTATTTGGCGGCCGGTCTGGCGCTGGTTTCGGCCGCGCTGCCTTTTGCGACTGTCGTCGTGATGATCGTAATCGCGGTCGTGCTGGTGCCGCGCAGCTTTCCACGCCTCAATCAGCCCATCGGAGCCAGTAAATTCTCGGGCCTGGAAATCGTCGCGCGCATGATTGCGGGCGGCGTCCTGACCGTCACAGTGACACAGCTGTCTCCGGTGATGGGACCGAAATTCAGCGGCTTGCTCGCCGTGTTTCCCGTCATGGGAATCGTGCTGGCGGCTTTTTCGCATCGGGCCAGCGGCAATGTGTTCACCATCCATCTTTTGCGCGGCATGGTGTCCGGTTTCTATGCATTCACTGCGTTTTGCCTGACCATCGCATTGGGCGTACCGGTCATTGGCATTGCGGTCGGATTCCTGCTGGCGCTGGCTTTTTCACTGACGGTACACTTTGGCGTACTGTGGATGCTCCGGTTACGGCAGCGGCGCGGCGCGGCTGGCGTATAGCGCACCGCTCCATCTCACATCGCTTCCAGGTTGCGGGGCTGCGGCGTTGCAGACTATGCTCCCCTAAAAGTCGCAAACGAGTCAGCAAGGGGCGGCCGGGTGGACCTGATATTGAGCATTGAAGCATTCGTGCGTGTGGCGGAGACGCAGAGCTTTGCGAATGCCTCGCGCCAGATCGGTGTCGCCAAATCTGTCGTCACCACGCGCGTCAAGCAGCTCGAGGAACATCTCGGCGTGGCGCTTTTTCACCGGTCCACCCGCGCCGTCAAGTTGTCCGAATCGGGCGAACTTTATTACCGCGATTGCAGCGACCTGATGCAGAAGGTGCAGGACCTTTCGCTGCGCTCACAAGGCGAGCGCAGCGCACTCAAGGGCACGCTGCGCATCCACGTGCTGCCGGGCTTTGCGCTTGGTCACTTTTCCAAGGCGCTGACCGATTTCCGCAGCACGTATCCAACCATTGATTTCGAAGTCATGGTCAACGATCGCGTGGTGGATCCGGTGAAAGAAGGACTCGATCTGGTGCTGCAGATCTTCCCGCCGGCGTCGAATTCACTGATCGAGCGGCGGCTGTTTCCGGTCCGCGGCGTGTTCTGCGCCTCGCCAGATTATGTTGCTGGCGAATCAGAGATCGAGACACCGCTCGACTTGCTGCATCACAATTTCGCCTGCTATTCCTATTACCCGTGGGGCGACAAGTGGCCGTTGCTAAAAAGTGCGGAGCGATTCCAGATTGCGCTCTCGCCGGTGCTCAAGACCAACAGCGTACATCTGCTGCTGGATTTTGCGCGCGCTGGTTCTGGGGTGGCGTACCTGCCCACGATGGTCGCCGCGCCGGACTTGCTCGAGCGCCGCTTGACGCACGTGCTGCCGGAGTATTCCGCTCCACCGCTATGGTTGTCCGCCGTCTATCCCGCATCGCACCGCTCCACCGCGAAGGTCAAGCTGTTCCTCGAATTCTTGCGCACGCGCTTCCCCAGCGAGCCACAGTGGGACCGGGCGCTGGGCCTGCCCCCGCTGGACCCGTTGCCGGGCGAAGACATCTAACTTCCGCCACGATGAATGCGGCGGCGCGGCATGCGCATTGCCGAATTCCGACCGCAGCGTTCGCGATTTCAGAACGTCCGGCTATTTCCTCCGGACCCGCTTCGGGTCTACTCTGCGCGCACAGGTGCGGGCTGGACGGCCAGCCATTTCAGGCACCGGCGAGGAGGAGTCATGCAATATCAAACGCAATTCGGTTCGCTGGACAAATTCCAGAAGGGCACCATCGAGCTTATCAACGACAAGGCCAAGCACTACGTCTTTTCGAATATCTTCGATGTTGCCAGTCGTTCGAAGCCGTATGAAAAAGTCGTCGTCGGCAAAAATCTGCAGTATGTGATCGAGGCCTTGCGTGCGGAGGGGGACTCCGCATGGTTCGCCGCATCGCATGATGAGTTTGCCGTGGCGATGGAAGGCGAGATCGAAGTGCATTACATCAAGCTCGACGACGCCAGGACAATCGTGCCGGCGAGCAAGGAAGGCAGCGTGCGTATTCAAGGCACACCTTCAGGCAAGAAGATGGGTGTCATCAAATTGAAGCGCGGGCACCAGGCTTTGCTGCCCGCAGGCGCAGCCTATCAATTCCGCGCCAAAAAACGCGGCGTGCTGATGCTGCAAACCATTCTCGGCGAAAACTCGGTCGAAAAATGGGCCGAGATCTGCCACCAGTAAATCCACATACCTGCACTCCAGACGGAGAAATGCCATGGATACCGTACAAAACGTAATCGCAACCGAGCCGGACCGCGTGACCGGCTACCGTTCTTTCCATCTTGGTTCGTTCGCATTCAGCCGCGATGCCTATTTCGTGACCATCAAATGGCCGGCCAAAGGCGAGACCCGCTCGCATCAGATGCCGGCTGATGCTTTCCTGCGTGCGCTGATGCGCGATATTGCCTGGGGATTTTTCTATGGATGGGTGAATTTCGACGAGGTGCTCGGCACGCGGAACCTTTACGGCAAAGTCGACCTGTATGCGGGCGCCTACAACGATGCATTGAAAAAAGCCGGCGTGCACTTCACCGAACAATTTGCCACGCCGGTGATCACGGCCACGTTCAAGGCGATCCTGGCTGACTGGGTCAATGAGGGATTCGATCCGTTCGCCGCGCCTGAAGAAACCGGCAGTGCATTTGGTTTCAAGCACGGCGACAACATGGCGGCCATCGAACGCTTCCGCATTGCGACCAAGCGCATGCCAGGACTGGATGGCGATTCGCCCCTGCGCGACGATCTGCCAATCAACCGCCAATTCCAGGACGTTGCACAGGATGAGCCTGAAATCCTCGCCGAGCCGGGATTTGAAAAGGAGTTGCGCGGCTTCAATCTGTTCAAGTATCTGTCCCGTTCCGACGTCACGTGGAATCCATCAGTGACATCGGTGTGCAAGGCCAGCCTGTTCTGTCCTACCACCGAGGAATACATCCTGCCGATCTTTCACGGGAACGACCGTGTCGAATGGTTCGTGCAACTTTCAGATACGATCGTCTGGGATGTTGCAGACAAGAACACGGGCGCGCCGCGCGCACGCGTAACCATGAATGCCGGTGACGTGGCGGCCATGCCGGCCGATATCCGGCACAAAGGTTACTCCACCAAGCGCTCGATGTTGCTGGTTTGGGAAAACGTCACGCCGGACTTGCCAAAGCGCTATGACCGCGGCGAACTGAAGCCTTATCCGGTCGAGTTCTGAGCATATGGACACCGCCGCGCAGGCGATCCATAACCAGCTGTTCATCGACGGCGAATTCGTCGAGAGCGACGAGGATTCGCGCATTCCCGTGCTCAATCCGCACGACAACTCGCTGATTACCGAAGTGGCCGAAGCCAAAAAGGCAGACGTGGACCGCGCCGTCGAAGCTGCGCGCCGAGCGTTCCCGGGGTGGGCGAAGCTCGCGGCTGCCGACCGCGGTGCCCTGCTGCTGAAACTGGCCGATGCAATTGAAGCGCATGCCGATGAACTCGCCCGGCTGGAATCGCTCGACACCGGCCATCCCATGCGCGATACCCGCGCGCTGGATGTCGTGCGCACTGCCGTCACGTTTCGCTATTTCGGTGGCATGGCCGACAAGTTCCAGGGCAGCGTGGTGCCGGTGGAGCAAGGTTTTCTGAATTACGTCGTGCGCGAACCCTTAGGCGTGATCGGACAGATCGTGCCGTGGAATTTCCCGTTGATGTTTACCGGCTGGAAACTGGGCCCGGCACTTGCGGCCGGCAACACAGTGGTGATGAAACCGGCGGAACTGACGCCGCTGTCCACACTGAAGATTGCGCAACTGGCGCGGGAAGTTGGATTTCCGAAAGGCGTCATCAATATCGTGCCCGGTTACGGCAACGTGGCCGGTCAGCACCTCGCCGAACATCCTGGGGTCGACAAGATCGCGTTTACCGGCTCGACCGCAACGGGGCGCAAAGTCGTTCAGGCTTCGAGCGGCAATCTAAAACGCGTACAACTTGAGCTGGGCGGCAAGGGTGCCAATATCGTCTTCGACGATGCATTCCTGCCGGCAGCCATTAACGGCTCCGCCTTTGCAATTTTTCACAATCAGGGACAAGCCTGCATCGCCGGTTCGCGCTTGCTGTTGCATGAAAAGATCGCCGATGCGTTTCTCGACGGCTTCCTCAAGCTGGCGCGCTCGATCAAGATCGGCAATCCGCTGGCAGCCGAAACAGAAATGGGGCCGCTGACTTCGCGACTCCACCGCGACCGTGTGCTCAGCTACGTGCAAGTCGCACAGCAGCAGGGCGGTGACGTCCTGCTCGGTGGCAAAGCACCTGAGCGCGACGATCTGGCGAACGGCTGCTACGTCGAGCCCACCGTCGTTAGGGCCAAGCCAGCTGACCGCGTCTCGCAGGAAGAAGTGTTCGGTCCATTCGTGACCGTGACGACATTCCGCGACGACGACGAAGCGCTCGCTATGGCAAACGGCACCGAGTATGGCCTGGGCGGCGGACTATGGACCACGAATCTGCAGCGCGCGCATCGGATAGCCGGTGCAATGCGCAGCGGCATGGTCTGGATCAATTGCTACAAGCGGGTCAATCCCGGTTCACCGTTCGGCGGCATTGGCAGGTCCGGATACGGACGTGAAATGGGATTCGAGGCGATGCACGACTACACCGAAGCCAAATCCGTGTGGGTGAATGTCGACGCCAAGATCCCGCCCTATTACCCGCGCTAGCAGACGCACCATGAAGTCGTTCATCTACAGCAACCAGCCCGCGCGCGTGGTGTTCCGTGCTGGCGCGTTGGACCAGCTCGCTGCAGAAATCGACCGGCTTGGTGTGCGCCGCGCACTGGTGTTATCGACGCCCGAGCAGCGCGCATCGGCGGAGGACGTATCGCGGCGTCTGGGTTCGCATTCGGCCGGTGTGTACGACCGGGCAGTCATGCACGTTCCGATCGAAACCGCGCAGGCCGCGCGCGCGAAAGCGAAGGAATTGAATGCAGATTGTTGCGTGGCGATCGGGGGTGGCTCCACCATCGGCCTGGGCAAAGCAATTGCGCTGACGTCAGAGCTGCCGATCCTGGCGATTCCAACCACTTTCGCCGGTTCGGAAATGACGCCGATCTTCGGCATCACCGAACAGGGGCAAAAAAAGACCGGCCGCGATCCTCGCGTACTGCCCAAGACCGTGATCTATGATCCGCTGCTGACGATGTCGTTGCCAGCGCACATAGCCGGTCCGAGCGGCATGAATGCCATTGCGCACTGCGTGGAAGCACTGTACGCGCAGGATGCGAATCCGATTACTTCGCTGATGGCCGAAGAAGGGATCCGCGCACTGGCTTCCAGCCTGCCCACGGTGGTGTCGAAACCCGACGATATCGAGGCACGCTCTGAAGCATTGTATGGAGCCTGGCTTGCGGGCGCGTGCCTTGGCAACGTCGGCATGGCTTTACATCACAAGCTCTGCCATACCGTCGGTGGTACGTTCAATCTGCCGCATGCCGAAACACATGCCGTTATCCTGCCGCATGCCGTGCATTACAATTTTGATGCCGCGCCGGAAGCAATGGCGCGCATCGCCCGGGCATTGGGTGCATCCGGTCTGGCGGCCGACGGCGTGGCTGCTGCACTGTTCCGCCTTGCGCGCACGCTCAGTGTACCGCTCGCACTGCGCGACATCGGCATGAAAATGGAGTCGCTCGACGAAGCGGCGCGGCTCGCGCTGCAGAATCCTTATTACAATCCGCGGCCGCTCGAGTACTCGGCCATCCGGCTGCTGTTGCAAAACGCGTGGGAGGGAAAGCGTCCCGGCTAGATTCTAGACTCACAGCATTACCACTATAACCACAACTCAAGGAGGAACAATCATGCAAAGCAAACAATTCCGGCGCCGCCGTGCGCTGATCCAGGCCGGCAGCGCGTTTGCGGGCAGCGCCATACTCGGCATGCCGATGCGCGCATGGGCACAAGCCAAAGCGATCAAGATTGGCTTCGTATCTCCGCAGACCGGGCCGCTGGCGCCGTTCGGTGAAGCCGATAATTTTGTTATCGGACAAATGAACAAGCTGTTTGCGGGCGGCATCGACCTGCACGGCAAAAAAATTCCGGTCACGATCATTCAGAAAGATAGTCAGTCCAGTCCGAACCGTGCCGGGGAAGTGGCGAATGACCTTATCCTCAAGGAAAAGGTCGACCTGATGCTCGTCTCGTCCACGCCGGAGACCACGAATCCGGTTTCGGACGCTTGCGAATTAAATGAGATTCCCTGTATTTCGACGGTTGCACCATGGCAACCCTGGTTCTTCGGCCGTCAGGGAGATCCCGCGAAAGGTTTCAATTGGACTTATCACATTTTCTGGGGCCTGGAAGATGTCATCGGCAATTTCCTTGCCGGATGGAAATCGGTGCCAACCAACAAGAAAGTCGGTGGCCTGTTTCCGAACGACGGCGATGGCAACGCCTGGGGCGATAAGGAGCGCGGCTTTCCGGGACCACTGGCCAAAGAAGGTTTCACACTGCTGGATCCCGGCCGTTTCCAGAACATGAATAGTGATTTCTCCGCGCAAATCGCCGCGTTCAAGAAAGACAACGTCGAGATCGTCACCGGGGTCGTCATTCCGCCGGACGCCAAAACGTTCCTGACCCAGGCGCGGCAGCAAGGCTACAAGCCAAAAGTCGTGACGCTCGGCAAGGCCTTGCTTTTCCCCGGTGCGATCGAGGCACTTGGAGATCTCGGCGACGGCCTGTCCTCGGAAGTATGGTGGTCGCCTTCGCATCCGTTCACGTCATCGCTGACCAAGCAGAGCGCAAAGCAGCTCGCCGAATCGTACGAGACGACTACCAATCGGCAGTGGACCCAGCCGATCGGCTTCGCTCATGCGCTGTTCGAGGTTGCAGTAGACGCGCTGAAACGCACGAGCGATGTCGGAAGCCATGCGGCAATTCGCGACGCTGTCGCAGCGACCAACCTGAAAACCGTGGTCGGCGACGTGAAATGGGGTGGCGGCGGGCCGTTCAAAAATGTCAGCAAGACGCCGCTTGTGCTCGGCCAGTGGGTCAAGGGCAGCAAGCACAAGTACGAGCTGGTCATCGTCAATAATTCGCAAGCGCCCACCATCCCGTCCGGAGGCAAGCTCAAGCTGATTGCCTGATCCATCGCCATACCGGGGGTTCGGATGCCCGCGATTCTCGCTCTTGAAAATGTAAGCAAGAGCTTCGGCGCGCTCAAGGTGACCGATAGAATTTCGCTATCGGTCGCCGAAGGCGAGGCGCTCGGCATTCTCGGTCCCAACGGCGCGGGCAAGACCACACTGTTCAACCTGATCACCGGAGACTTGCATGCCGATTCCGGCCGTGTGCTGTTTCGCGGGGAAGACGTAACGTTCCAGCGGCCTTATCGGCGTTGCCGTTCCGGAATGGGACGCTCGTATCAGATACCGCAGCCGTTCGGCGCCATGACTGTGTTCGAGAATCTCGTGGCCGCGGCCTCTTTCGGGACCGGCGCACGCGAAAAAGAAACTTACGCCAACTCCACAGAGATCCTTCGGCAAACCGGTTTGCTGGCAAAAGCAAACCGACTCGCCGGCACCCTGACGTTGCTGGATCGCAAACGACTTGAGCTTGCGCGTGCCCTGGCGACGCAGCCAACGGTATTGCTGCTCGATGAAATCGCCGGCGGCCTCACCGAACACGAGGCCACGGAACTGGTGGAGGAGATCCTGCGCATCAAAAAGCACGGCGTGACGCTAGTTTGGATTGAGCATGTGGTGCATGCGCTGCTTGCCGTTGCCGATCGCCTGTTCGTGATCAATTCCGGGCAGAAGCTCGCCGAGGGAATTCCATCCGCGGTCATGAACGATACGCAAGTGAAGCGTGTTTATATGGGTCTGGAAGTCTAGATGAGATCAGCTGCATTCATGCACGGCGTCAGAATACACGAGCGGCATTGTGTGGCCCGCGCTGCGCTCATGCGTCATGTGATGGTGCGCATGGCATGGCGTTGCTGACCACACATAAACTGGAATCGTTTTATGGCGACTTTCAGGCGCTGTTCGGGGTGGACTTCGAGATTGAGCCGGGAGAAATCGTCGCCATGATTGGTGCCAACGGCGCCGGCAAGTCGACGTTTTTGAAAACAGTCTGCGGGTTGCTGGCTGCGCCTGCGGCCGCCGTCATGTTCGATGAGCAGCCCATCGGCGGTCTTGCTCCCGGTCGGATCGTGCAACGCGGAGTTGCCATGGTGCCGGAAGGCCGGCGTCTTTTTCCCAGCCTTTCGGTTACAGAAAATTTGCTGATGGGTGCCTATGCCAAGCGCGCCGGTCCGTGGACGCTCGAGGCCGTTCAAATGCTGTTTCCGGTCCTGCGCGAAAAAGGCAACAGTCCTGCCATGGCGTTGTCGGGCGGACAGCAACAAATGGCGGCAATCGGTCGCGCGCTGATGAGCAATCCGAAATTGCTGATTTGCGATGAGCTCTCGCTCGGGCTTGCCCCAATTGTGGTGAAGGAAATATACGATGCCCTGCCTCGCATTTGCGCCGACGGCATGACGGCGATCATCGTGGAGCAGGATGTCGGCATGGCACAGCGGGTCTCCAACCGGCTGTACTGTCTGCAAGAAGGCCGCGTCATGCTGAGCGGATTGTCCGCTGCATTAAGCAGAGAGCAGATCTCACGGGCCTATTTCGGAGTATAGAAAAAAGGACTTAGGTTCGAGGACTGAGGACTGAGTGAAAGCGAAAAACACGACTGAGGTTCGAGGCCCTGGCCAGCAGGATTCGGTAAAGGATACCGGTCTATCGACCATAACCGGGCGCTGCCCATAACTGAGGACTGAGTGAAAATTAGGACTGAGCTATGAGGACTGAGTAAAAAACGGACTGAGGACGATAGTCACGGTATTCACGGCACTTACGGTATTCACGATATTCATGGGCGACAGCCCGGTATACCCAATGGGTACACGGCATCCACAGAGATTCGATCTTGGCTGATTATTCGAACACATTGCTGCAAGGCATCCTGCTCGGCGGACTCTACGCGTTATTCGCGATGGGCCAGTCGCTGATTTTCGGAGTCATGCGCCTCACCAACACGGCGCACGGCGACTTTATTGTGCTGGCTGCCTTCGCGGCCATCTCGGTTGTGGCTGCTTTGGGAATTGCGCCGGCCGTTGCGCCGTGGATCGCGCTTGTACTTCTATTGCCGCTCGGCTTCGCGGCCGGTTACGGATTGCAGCGCTGGGTG
>C688J18823_10000618_pt1 | contig 20779 bp, 24 predicted proteins | sample HopSoiMetagenom1_FD_18823 | JGI IMG/M metagenome (IMG submission 18823) | reverse complement strand
CTGACTGACTTTTCTAGGAGCTAAGGCTCCAAGAAAAGATCTTGTCGGATCTTAACGGGCGGTTGACCCCTTATGGTTTTGATAAGGGGTCATACTGCCCGTTAAGATGGGGCAAACTTCCCTTTAAAATCGCATGTCACCGACGGAGGCTTTAACTTCATTCAGCCGAGGTTTGAACCCCTACTCAATTGGTAAAAACTAGCATTCATCTCACCACTTATAGAAGTGGGAGACTTCTGCTGAATGAAGTTAAAACTATCTTTGCAGCATTCTATTTAAAGCTAATTTCGCTTTTTCAGCGACTGACTCTTCTACTTTTATTATATTTTGATTATTTCCTTGTTCAATCGACTCTAGGCTCCAGGCTAAATGCGGTAAATCAATTCGATTCATGGTCAGGCATGCACACATATATGGATTTAATGAAATAATATGCTTATCTGGATGCTCATTTATGATTCGATTCACTAAATTCATTTCCGTTCCGATTGCCCACGATGACCCTGGTTCCGACTTTTCAATCGCATTAATGATATAATTCGTTGAGCCGGCCATATCACTTAATGCCACTACCTCCCTAGAACATTCAGGATGAACAATAATAGTCATGTCTGGATGCTGCTCACGAACACTTTGAACATTGGCAACTGTAAAGTTTTCATGTACAGAACAATGCCCTTTCCATAAAATGACTTTTACATGTTCCAATGAGCCTTCATACTCCAATTTATTTTCAATTGGATTCCAGACAGCCATTTCATCTAATGAAACACCCAAATTGAATGCTGTATTTCGACCTAAATGTTGATCTGGCAGAAATAAAATTCTTTCCTTTTGTTCAAATGCCCACTCAACCATTTTTTCTGCATTAGAGGAAGTAACCGTTGCTCCCCCATGCTCTCCAACGAACGCTTTAATTGCGGCTGTTGAATTGATATAAGTTAATGGAAGAATCGTTTCACCAAATGTATCCATCAATATTTCCCATGCTCTTTCTGTTTGGTGAATATCTGCCATATCTGCCATTGAACAACCCGCACGCATATCTGGTAAATAAACTTTCTGATTGACGGTTGTTAGTATATCAGCGGTTTCTGCCATAAAATGAACCCCACAGAAAACGATAAACTCTGCTTCACGGTTTTCAGCAGATAACTGAGCAAGCACGAGTGAATCTCCTTTCGCATCCGCAAACTGAATGACCTCATCCTTTTGATAATGATGACCTGGAATAAATAATCGACTGCCTAATCTTGCTTTTACCTCTCTAACACGATTCTCTAACTCTTCTGTAGACATTTGTTTGTATATATCTGGTATCATATTTTTATTAACTGTTTGAAAAATACTCATTTCCCCACATCCTTTTTTTATAATGAGAGCCAAAGAACAAAAAGCGCTGGCCGGCTAAAATCGCCACGTCCTGTGGCAATGCCGGCACTTGCACATCCTGTGCGGCGAAGCTGGATACAGAAAACTAATAATCTATCCGATCCTAACCCTCACACTAATATCAAGAGCCTTCACTGTATGTGTTAAAAAGCCGAGTGAAATAACATCTACACCTGTATCACTGTAACTCGCTAGATTAGAAAGATTAATGCCACCCGAAGCCTCTGTTTTAATTTCACTTGGAACTAAGCCAATCCAAGCTTTGATTTCGTCTGGTGTACGATTATCAAACATAATAACATCTGCTTTAGCCTTGACTGCCTCTGCTACTTGTTCCTTTGTTTCGGTTTCCACTTCAATCTTTACCATATGACCTAGTTGAGAACGAGCCATTTCTACCGCCTTTGTAATAGATCCCGCAAAGGAAATATGATTATCTTTAATCATCACAGCATCATATAGTCCAAAACGATGATTGACTCCACCTCCACATTGGACGGCATATTTTTCAAGCATCCTTAAACCAGGCGTTGTCTTTCTTGTATCAGTAATTCTCGTATGTGAACTATTTAATGTTTGAACGGCTTCATTTGTTTGCGTCGCGATTCCGCTCATTCTTTGTATTAAATTTAAGACAACGCGCTCTCCTTGTAATAAACCAGATACCCTTCCCTTTACAGTTGCAAAAGATTGCCCGATTTCAATTCTTTCACCATCTCTTACTTTTAAATTCACTTCAGCATTTGCGTCTAAAAGAGTAAACCCTGTGCGGATCACCTCTTCCCCGCAGAATATTCCATTTGACTTTGCAATAAACACGATCTCTCCCTCTTGTTTATCACCAAANATCAACTCAGTTGANACATCACGATCCCCAATATCTTCAAGAAAAAACTGTTCCAGTTGTAAGCGTAATTTCAATTTGTTCAATAGTATCACCCTTTATTTGTTGAATAATTTGTTTGTTTTCCCAGTTTTTATCCTCATTTGGATAATCTGTACGCAGATGCCCTCCGCGGCTTTCTGTCCTTTGTAAGGCCGCTTTTGTGACAAGCCAAGAACAGATCAACATAAAAACTTTATTTATATCTTCAATCGTTAATCGATCTATATCTACATTCACCCATTCATTAACCTCAAACTCTTCAAGATACTTTAGTTGTTTTTCAAGAGATTCTTTTGTTCGAGCAATCCCTGTACGGTCCATCATGGTTGTTTTTAGTTTTTCAATATCTGGTAGTTTGCGAGGGAATGAGTTGGTTTTCACTCCCTTTAAACTTCTCATTTGTTTCCGTGGCTTAACATCTGATTGATTAATAAAGTTCGCTAAACGATTACCGAAAAAGAGTCCTTCTAATAAGGAATTACTTGCCAGTCGATTCGCACCATGTACACCCGTGCATGCCACTTCACCAATGGCATACAAACCAGGTATAGTGGTTTGCCCATTTAAATCAGTACAAATTCCCCCCATTAAAAAATGACTACCTGGTATGACCGGAAGCATTCCGGTTTTAATATCAATTCCATTTTCCTTACAAATGGATGAAACAGTTGGAAAATGAGATTCAAAATCTTTAAGAGAAGAGATATCCAAATACACGGTGTGCCCATCTTTTAGCTTGTTATAAATGGTTTGTGAAACAACATGTCTCGGAGCCAAGTCTTTATATGGATGAACACCCTCCATAAAATAAGTGCCGTCCTCTGTTACAAGCCTTGCCCCTTCACCCCTTACCGCTTCTGAAACAAGACCAACACCTTTTCCTCCTGCTGATAAAAGGGTTGGGTGAAACTGAACAAATTCCATATCTGCTAGTTCGGCTCCAGCACGATACGCCAGTGCATCCCGTCCCCAGACACAGTCTCAGCACTAGAGGTAAAACTGTAAATTTGTCCTAGACCACCTGTCGCAATGACCACGTGATCAGCTAGTATCTGAACATCATTCCCGTCTTTGTCTTTGCCTTTAACTCCAAAACATCTATTTTGACTGATCATTAAATCATAAACGATCGTATTTTCCATTATGGTTACATGGTCAATTTGGTTTTTTAGAAAGTCAATAACTGTCTTCCCTGTTGAGTCTCCACCACCATGGACAATTCTTTTTTCACAATGTGCCCCTTCTAAACCGAGCTTAACATGTCCGGAATCATCACGATCAAAAGGACAGCCATCCAATAATAGTTCATTTATTAAATGTGGTGCCTCTTTCGTCATCAGGTCTACCGCTTCACTGTTATTATGGAATCGACCTGCCTCCATCGTATCAAGGTAGTGCTTGTATGGATCATCATTGGGAGACAAAGCCACTGAAATTCCGCCCTGAGCCAAATAAGAATTACTTGTAGTAATCGATGTTTTTGTGATAATAATCACATTTAATTGTGGATTTAATTTTTTTGCCAACTGTAACGATGCTATACCACTGCCAATAATGATTACATTTGCTTGCATGTTCCTTTCATCGCCCCTCCAAAGTTAACAGGTGTCTTGACACATATCTTCACATAGATTTAAACTGATGACAAGTCTTTTTTTATTTTTCCATCCGCTAACTTAAAATAGTCTATAACTAGTAAGAGACTACTCTTTTATTCAATTAAACAACAGAAAAGTGGGTGTCAACCATTGAAATATTTCGACTACGCTGCCACTACTCCACTTGATCTTGAAGCAGCTGAGACATATGTGAAAGCAGCGACTGAATACTATGGAAATTCAGGAAGTCTTCATGATGTAGGTAGTACAGCAAAAGACATTTTAGAGAACTGCCGTCAAGAATGGGCAAACTTGCTTGATGTTTTCAAAGAAGGTATATACTTTACAAGCGGTGGTTCAGAGAGTAATCACCTTGGAATACATGCCCTCCTATCCGCAAAGAAAAAAAAGGGATTCCACATTATTTCAAGCATGGCAGAGCATTCATCCATCCAAAGCACATTAAAAGCATTATCACTACAAGATTATGAAATTACTCTCTTACCCCTGAATAACAACGGACGAATCGATTTACAAAAGCTAAAAGCTGCGACAAGAAAAGATACTGTATTAATTGCCGTTCAGCATGGGAATTCAGAGATCGGTTCGCTTCAGCCAATTGAGGAGATTGGAGCTTGGTGTAAAGAACAGAATATTTTATTTCATAGCGATTGTGTCCACACAATGTGTAAAATAGATCTAACAAGGATAGCGAAAATAGTGGACAGTTTTGCTATATCCTCTCATAAGTTTTATGGTCCAAAAGGAATTGGGGCTGTTTATGTTAATCCAAAACATGCCTGGAAATCCTACTATCCGGGTACCACTCATGAAAGCGGTTTTCGACCTGGGACGTTAAATCTTCCAGCGATTGCTGCCATGACTGTTGCAGCGCAAAAAGGCATTTCACAGCAAGATGAATTATTCAATCATGCTAAGAAACTGCGCAGTTTACTGCTCACTACAATGGATGAGGTTAAAGATTTTCTCACTATATATAGCAGTGATGAAATCCACCAATTGCCACATACTCTTGCATTACGAATAAATGGAATGGAAGGGCAATGGGTAATGCTTGAGTGCAACCGGCTTGGATTTGCTATTTCTACCGGTAGTGCCTGTCAAACAGGTCTCACCTCCCCTTCCAAAACAATGGTGGCTATGGGTGTTCCTGAAAAAATGGCAAAAGAGCTCATTCGTATCTCATTTGGGCGAGATACAACAGAACAAGACGTAATAGCGCTAGGGAATGCGCTTGTAAATATCATTCACAATAAACAACGTTAATTAGAGAGGATCATATAAAAATGGTGGAAAAAAGAAAAGTATTTGGAGAGGAAAGGCGAGCACTATTAATCGGCCTTTTAAAAGAAAGTGACCGACCCTTAACTGGAAGTGAATTGGCCTCTATAACGAATGTAAGTAGACAAGCCATTGTGGGAGATATTACATTATTAAAAGCCAAGAATGAACCCATCATCGCTACAAGCCAAGGATATATATATATTAAAAACAGTTTACAAACCACAATCTATGAGCGAACAATTGCTTGCAGCCATCCACCTGATCGGACGGAGGAAGAATTATATATTTTAGTCGACCACGGGGTTACTGTTAAAGATGTAAAAATTGAACATCCCGTATACGGAGATCTGACTGCTTCCATCCGGGTATCTAACCGAGAAGAAGTTAAACAATTTATCACTAAAATAAAAATGACAAAGTCCTCCTATTTACTAGAACTTACAGATGGGATTCATCTTCATACAATTAGTGCCCAAACAGAAAAAGCATTAGACGAGGCAGAGAATGCTTTAAGAAATGCACATTTCTTGATTGAAACCAGCGAATAAGAAAGAAGCAGTTCCCTAAAAGTGTCTGACACTTTTAGGGAACTGCTTCTTTAACTTATAACTTATCTTTGTAAATGATAGTAAGGATAGCTGCCTAAAACTTTCACATGACAATCCAGTGCTTCTAGTTCTGCAATGGCTCCAGGGATCAATACGTCATCCAGTTTCGTATCAATGTCAATGATAAAGAAATAATTTCCGAGTCCTGTTTTTGTTGGTCTGGACTCTATTTTAATTAAATTTAAGTTCCTCCAAGCAAATGCGGATAACACTTGATGAAGCGCTCCAGAGCGGTCGGAGGGCAATGTAACCATGAGGGTTGTTTTATACCCTATAAAGTTTGGCTTTTCAGTGGATAAATCAAGGGGTTGTTTCGATAAAAAAATAAAGCGAGTACGGTTGTAATCAAAATCATGAATATCTGGTTTTGCAACTACAAGTCCATATTCTTTTGCAGCTAATTCATTGGCAATCGCGCCAATTGGCAAGTCTGGATGTTCCATGACGAATTGTGCTGCAGCTGCTGTTGAAGTCACACCCTCTGCTGCCGCATCTTTTAGTGTATGATGCAAAAATTTATGACATTGAGCAATGGCATGTGTATGGCTATAGACTTTTTTTATTTCTTCCCATTGATTAAGTTGATTAGGATGCACGAGAAAATGTTGACGAATTGGAGCTGAAATTTCTCCTCTAACAGGTAAATCTACCGCATGAATCAAATAGTCCATGGTAATGTTCACAGACCCTTCCAGTGCGTTCTCAAGAGGTACAACTGCTATATCTATTTCATCATTCACAACGGCATCAATACAGTCTGGAATCGTCGAATATGGAATGGATTGATAATCTGGGAACATTTCACGAACGGCCAAATCAGTAAATGTTGCTTTTGGACCTAAATAACCTGTTTTCACTTTTAACAATTCTCCTTACCATATAATTTATCTATGTTAATGAATTTGTTTATCATTATTGACTTATCTAGGTGCATTGTCATCAAAAATCACCAACATTAATTATCCAAATTTATATTTTAGAAACACTTTATCACTTTACTAAATCTATGTAAAACAAAAGGTTTATGGCCTCTAAAACTTATTGTTTCTATGAAATTCTGATTAAAAAAGGTGCTGATACAAGTACGTTTACTCACGCACCCGAACCGAGCACCTCTACCTTCTCAACAAATTCCAATTGTCTTAACTGTGTTAATAGCTCATCAATATCCATTTCCATTCCTGAAGTATTAAGCGAAAGAGTTACATTTGCTCTTCCTTGTAAAGGAATCGTTTGATGGATCGTAACCAAATTACAACCAGTTGAAGCAACAAGAGTTAAAAGATGTGAAAGAGTTCCTGAACGATCCTCCAAGTAAAAAAACAAGGTAATCAAACGTTCTTTAACCATCGTGTGAAAGGGAAAAACAGTATCACGATATTTATAAAATGCACTTCGACTTAAATCAACACATTGAACAGCATCCCAAACCGATTCAACTTTTCCCCTTTCAATCATTTCCTTTGCATCAAGCGTTTTTTTCATTGCCTCTGGCAGTACATCTTCTCGTACTAAATAAAACTTTTTATTTTCTGTTTTTTTTTGTTTCATTCTTCTCCCTCCAAAAAGAATAGCGCAAAGCGCCTACTTGTCCGTCCACGGCGATTGTCTAGACTAGATGTATCGCTCACGCAGAAACCCGACTGACATTTCTAAGTATCTTCGTAGGCACTTTGCACATTCTGTGCGGCAAGGCTCGATCGACTTTTAAGTTTTAAAAACCGATCTTTTTAAACTTTTATGAAGAAAACTATTCGATAAATTCAAATTCAAATTCCAATAGTTTTACAATATCCCCATCTTTTGCACCTTTTTCACGTAGTGCATCATCAATCCCCATACCACGAAGTTGACGTGCAAATCGTTTCACAGAATCGTCTCTTGAGAAGTCCGTCATCTTAAACAGTTTTTCTACTGCATCTCCACTCAACACAAAGACACCAGAAGGATCTCTTGTAATGGCAAATTCTTTCTGTTCTGCTATATGCTTGTAAAGAACATGGTGCACCTCGTCATCCTCTGTATCTGCTAGCAATGGAAACTCTGGTGTCTGTTCAATTTTATCAGTTATGGCAAATAATAATTCCCTTATTCCTATTCTGGTAACCGCCGATATTGGGAAAATAGGATAATCTTCTGTTAGCTTATTTTTAAACTGGGCTAGATTTTCCTCAGCCCCTGGCATATCCATTTTATTTGCGACAATGATTTGCGGCCTTTCCATAAGCCGTAAATTATATTGTTCAAGTTCATTATTGATCGTCACGTAATCTTCATATGGATTTCGACCTTCCATTGAAGCCATGTCAATCACATGAACAATTACTCTTGTTCGCTCAATATGACGTAAAAATTGATGGCCAAGACCCACTCCAGAATGGGCACCCTCAATAAGACCCGGCAAATCGGCCATTACAAAGCTTCTTCCATCTTCTGTTTCCACCATCCCTAAATTCGGAACAATGGTTGTAAAATGATATTCGGCAATTTTTGGTCTTGCTGATGAGACGACAGATAATAAGGTCGATTTTCCCACACTTGGAAATCCTACAAGTCCTACATCTGCTAACAGTTTCAATTCAAGCATGATATCTCTTTCCTGACCAGGCTCACCATGTTCTGAAAGCTCTGGAGCAGGATTGGCAGGTGTAGCGAAACGACTATTTCCTCGTCCACCTCTACCTCCTTTAGCAATAACAGCACGCTGCCCATGCTCTGTTAAGTCGGCAATCACTTCATTGGTTTTCTCATCAGATACAATTGTTCCGGGTGGAACCTTGATAATCATATCCTTTGCACCTCTACCATGCTGGTTCTTGGACATTCCATGCTCCCCACGTGGAGCTTTAAAATGACGTTGGTAGCGGAAATCCATTAGGGTTCTCAAGCCTTCTTCTACTTCAAAAATGACATCGGCTCCCTTACCGCCATCTCCACCTGCTGGCCCACCTTTTGGAACATATTTCTCACGGCGAAAAGCAACCATTCCGTTGCCACCATCTCCGCCTTTTACGTATACTTTGGTTTGATCTACAAACATATTTCTTTTCCTCCCGTCAATAATTTGGGACGGCAATCCAGTTTGAACACAATTCTTTTACTAAAAGAAATAACGCAAAGCTTTACATGGCTTACATATGTAGCTATGAGTTTCTCCTATACGGAGTAAAAACTTCAAGTATCATCTCAATTTCTGTTATATAAAACCGCTCTACTGTTATCCCATCATTTGTGCTTTGCAAAAATTGTTCAATTAATTCCTTTTGTTCTATTATTCCACTAAAGTCGAAAAAGAAACGACTTCCTTGCTCGTTTGTCTCGATTGTTAGAATTAAATGATTATCTCCATAAAGTTGGCTCGCCTCATTCAAACATTCAAACAGCAGGCTTGTAAAATTCACAAGTACTTTATCATCTATGATGCCACATTTTAACTCATCAATGACTTGAAATTCAAATTCAAAAGAATAATTTTCCCATCTAGAGGTTAAAAGTAACGAAGAAAGTTGGGGAATATTCAAATTTGAGAGTTTAGACTCATTTTGGGCTTCAACCACAATTTCGTTAATGATTTCTCGTACGCGGTCTAATTTATTTAAATCTAAGTTTCCTTTAATTAATTGCATCTTATTTAACCAGTCGTGGCGTGCATGGCGAAGCACCTCGACAGTATTCCATTCTTTTTTTATCATTTTTTCATACCTCTACACATTTATTAGTGTCAGAAGACTGCTAACTGTTAGTATATCAAAAAAGTAAGACGGAGTATGCAATTTAGTGAAAAAATTAGTATTTTGAGTGTACATTTATTGAACTGGGACAAAACAAGACGGACACTCTCTTTTTATAAAAAGAAAACTCTAACCGAAACGGTTAGAGTTTTCCTTTTTTCTTACGCTTCTTGAGCTACAGGATACACGCTCACTTGTTTGCGGTCACGACCTACACGCTCAAATTTAACAACACCATCAACTTTTGCGAATAAAGTATCGTCTCCACCACGGCCAACGTTTACTCCTGGATAAATTTTCGTACCACGTTGACGATAAAGAATACTTCCGCCTGTTACGAATTGTCCATCTGCGCGCTTAGCACCTAAACGCTTAGAAATTGAGTCACGACCGTTTCTTGTAGAACCTACTCCTTTTTTAGAAGCAAAAAACTGAAGATCTAATTTTAATAACATGAATTCCACCTCCTACTTTTTGAAGGTTATTTTTATATGTTCTCCGTATTGTTCTTCAATCGTCTGTAGGGAAATAACCATTCCTTCTAGAAGGAGTTGAATGTTATCTTGAACTGACTTTGAAATATGATCTGGAAGTCTACAATTCAAGAAACCTTCTTCACCTTGCTCAATTTCAGGTGTAATTCCCGTTAATTCGTGAATCGCATTAATCGCTCCAAAGGATACCGCAGAAGCACCTGCACATACAATATCCGATCCATGGTTTGCAAATAGCGCATGTCCACTCATTGAAAACGATTGAATCAATCCGGTTTCGCTACGATTAATCGTAATATTAATCATCTCAATAAACCTTAAGCGTTGATTTTTTCAATAACAACTTTAGTGTATGGTTGACGATGACCTTGCTTTTTGTGGTAGTTTTTCTTTGCTTTATATTTGAAAACAATGATCTTTTTAGCTTTACCATTTTTTTCAACTTTAGCTGTAACGGTAGCACCCTCAACAACTGGGCTTCCTACTTTTACATTTTCTCCACCAACGAAAAGAACTTTATCAAAAGTAACTGTTTCGCCTGCTTCAACATTTAGTTTTTCAATGAAGATCGCTTGACCTTCTTCTACTTTAACTTGCTTACCGCCTGTTTCAATAATTGCGTACATAACTGCACCTCCTTATAATCTAAGACTCGCCAATTACAGGTGTTTTGCTGATAGCAAACTCTTAATACCTGATCTGAGCGGTTGTAGCACAGGTGCTACAAACATAACATGAAAATTTTATCATAAATTCTTCTATCCTGTCAATACAGAAAATAATTGATTGGATTTTTTTAATGCATATACCGTATATTATAAAAAGGTTTTTCATGTTGTTGAATATCAAAATTCAACGAAAAACCAAGAATTTCTTCAAGTCTATACTTATGAAGGTCCTGCACACCGGAAAACTCTCTCTTCACTTCTTCCGTTAATTCGATTACAACCTCATCGATGTCCCTGTTACGATATTCATAAAGTTCTCTTTCCAGACGAAAGGCTACCGTTTCCGGACTAGGAATTCGCCCTGTCCCTTCACAGACTGGGCATTTATCTGTCAAAGCCTCTGAGATGGACACCTTCGTTTTTTTTCTTGTCAATTGTAAAATACCAAGAGGTGTAAATCCAATGATTTTGGTCCGTCGATCATCTTTTTTAATTTCGTTCATGATCACATTTATGACTTTATTTCTTTCTTCATCGGTTTTCATATCAATGAAGTCAATCAAAATCATTCCACCTAGATCACGTAGGCGAAATTGTCTTGCTGCTTCTACCGCTGCAAGTATATTCGTTTTCAAAACGGTATCTGCTAGATCATTCTTTCCAGAAAACTTACCGGTGTTGACATCCATAATGGTTAAAGCTTCTACCTCATCAATCACTATATATGCACCATTTTCTAGCCAAACCACACGTTTTAATGCCTTCTCAATTTCCCCTTCCAGCTTATAAACAGAGAAAATATTTTCCTTTCCTGTATAAAGGCTAATTAGTAATGAAGGATATAGGTTTTGTAGCTTTTCCATTAAATAATGGTCATCCACAATCACTTCGACTTGGTTAACTAAGGGTTTAATTTCAGCGACCAATTCCACTAAAAAGTGATCTTGTTCATAGATCTTCATTGGCTTTTTAGCGGCCTTAGCCTTAACTTCCAACCCATGGTATTGATTGCGAAGTTCATTTAATTCAACCCCAATAGCCTGATCTGATGCATTTTCACAGGAAGTTCTAAAAATCAACCCTTCTTCATCTTGTTTTAGTTGATATCCAAAAAGGCGCCATTTTTCCCTTATTTCATGTTGATCCATTTTTTTTGAAATAGCAATATATTTCCCTTTCGGCATATATATTAAATGATTACCAGAAAGTTCAATAATTCCAGTTAAACGGGGACCTTTCGTTCCTGTTGAGTCCTTTTCCACTTGAACAAGCAATCTTTCACCTTGATGAACAAAGGCTGAAATACTCTTTTTTTCTTTTTGATCTTTTACTTCATTTGATAAAACAAAGGAATCAAGTTTATCACGCTGAATAAACCCATTCTTCTCCTCACCGATTTCAACAAATGCTGCATTCATTCCAGGAAGTACCTTTGTCACCGTACCCACATATATATTTCCGACCGATGACGTATGTTTAGGCTGATTAACCACTAGCTTCTCTACTCTTTGATCAGCTATAAGAGCAAAACGTTTTTCTCTAGTCAAATAGTTTACAATTAATTTCTTCAATGCCTATTTCCTCACTTTACCCAATTAAAATGAGTGAATCACCAAAAGTGATTCACTCATTTATTTCTCACTTTATTATGTCCATTTAATAGGGATAAAGCAACTCTCCAATTTTTGCAGAAAGTCTTTTTTCTGAAAAATAGGCATGTAACAACTCGTTTTCATCAAGCTGACTCGTTTCATTATCTTCTTTTTCAATGACGATTAAATGCTTTTGACCCCGCTTAAATTGTTCAAGCACAACAAGAACGGACTCTTCCTCCTTGACATGGATGGGCTTTAAGGATTGAAATTCCATTTTACTTCCATAATACCTTTCCAATAAAAAACGCAAAAAAACATAGCGTCTTTGTTTCCACTCATAATAAAGAGAAAAAGCAAGAAAACTAATCACGATCCATAAATTTAAATTCACTGGTTGAATGAAAAGCAAGAGCAAAGAAAATAGTATGAGACAACTTGCAGAAATAATTAACGTTTTTTTATGTGCTACCACAAAGGATTCGTGTAGTGATCGCCAAAGATACAAAAGTTTTCCACCATCAAGCGGCCAAATCGGTAGCATATTAAACACAAGGACCATCGTGTTAAATTCAATAAATTGCTTGTAAAGATCCTCGGGTAACCAGTTGATATGATAAAAGAGTATAGCCCCCCCAATCATCCACACATGTTGTAAGGGACCCGCAAGTGTCACAATGGCTTCTTCCTTTAATGGCCTATTTCCATGCTCATCCATTTCGGCTACTCCCCCAAATGGGAGGAGTGAAATTCGTTTTATTCGCCAAGAATAAAACGAAGCGGCAAACGCATGTCCAAGTTCATGAATTAACACGATGATTAAAAACATAGTCAGTTCAAAAAAGTGTGCCGTCATAATGGCTAGAGCCATAACAAACCATAATAATGGATGGATCTGAATATAGGTTAGGACTTTAAATGAATTAATCAAATTCAATCACCTGATTTGGGTCAACAAAGTCTTCTCCCTCTTTAATAGCAAAATAGAAAGAACCATTTGTTCCATCTTCATACTCCGTTGCTTTTCCAATTGAATCTCCCTTTTTAATATACTCGTATAAAGTAACATCCATTGAACTTAAATTGCCGTACCATGCATAACTTTTATCAGCATGCTGGATCACAACCGTCTGACCAAATCCATCCTTCTGCCCGATAAAGCTAACAAGTCCCTCATTCATAGCCTCAACATTCGCACCCTTACCAATTTCAATGGTGATTCTTTGTCCATTTTCGCCAAATTCTCCAGAATCCTACCTGAAGCAGGTAAGGCATATTGCATTTGTTTCGATTCGTTTTCACTATTTGGAATCTTATCAGGATCAGATGTTGGCAACAAGGCTAACTGTTTTCCAAATGTACTTTCATACCAGTCAGATACAGCTGCAAATTGGAAATCCTCTTGCATCGATTTCGTAACAAATTCCTTTGCAGGATCTAAAATAGGGGTTTGACTTCGAAACATAATGGCAACAATCAGCACCAGACACGCAGATGCTAGTATTTTAAAAATAAATACTTCTTTACGAAAAAGTGGATGATTGGATTCCTCAATAGGACCTACTTCATAGGATTCCATTTTTTGAAAGCCATAACGCTCTTCATCTTCCGTCCAAGACAGTTGTGTACTAGTCTGCTTCGTCAATCGCTCCTGTTCTTTTTTACGTTTTGCAATTCGTTTACGGATGTCATCACTTCTCGAACGCATGATCCTCCCACCATTCCTAGTAGACATTTATTAGTACAAGTCTATGAACAGTCCCCCCAAAATATGCCATTCCCCTCCCATCCGTGTCAGGCACCCGAAATAGACAGTTTTGTATTTTTTGTGTTTTTGGAATGGACATTGAATCAAAAAAGAAAATACAAAAAACCGGAGACAATGAGTCCCGGCTTTCTTTACTTCACACCAAAAAATTTCTTTATTTTTGAGAAAACCCCTTTGTGCTCCTGTTCTAAATTTTGAAGAGGTATGGACTCACCTAAAATTCTTCTTGCTATATTTCGGTAGGCAATACTCGCTTTGCTATTTGGATTTAACACAATGGGCTCGCCACTGTTAGAGGCCTTTATTACTTCATCATCATCAGCAACAATTCCGATTAAATCAATGGATAAGTGATTTGTCACTTCATCCACATCCAGCATATCTCCATTTCTCATCATATGGCTGCGGATTCGATTAATCACAAGCTTTGGAGGAGCTACATTTTCTTCCCTTTCAAGTAAACCGATTATACGATCAGCATCCCTTACAGCAGATACTTCTGGAGTTGTAACAACAATGGCTCGATCTGCACCTGCAACAGCATTTTTATACCCTTGCTCAATTCCGGCAGGACAATCAATAATGATATAATCATAATCTTGCTTTAATCCATCAATCAACTTTTTCATCTGTTCAGGTTGCACGGCTGTTTTATCGCTTGTTTGTGCAGCGGGAAGAAGATAAAGTAGGTCATCAAATCGTTTATCTTTTACAAGTGCTTGATGAATTTTACATCTTTCCTGTATTACATCAACAAGATCATATATAATTCGATTTTCAAGTCCCATCACCACATCAAGATTACGAAGTCCAATGTCAGTATCCACCAAACATACCCGTTTTCCTTGAAGGGCTAAGGCTGTACCAATGTTTGCAGAAGTTGTTGTTTTACCAACTCCGCCTTTACCTGATGTGATGACTATTGCTTCTCCCATCCTAGCGTCCCCTTTCCAATCTCGTTAAATTCGGTCTAAGTTGCATTAATACTTGCAATCTATCAATGATTATTTGATTGTTTTCATCTATATAAGCACATTCCATTTCATGATTTTCATCATCCATATGTTGGTCAGGCGCTCGATTAATATATTGGCTAATGCGAATCTGTGAAGGTTTCATAACGGATGCCGCTACAATCGCCTCTTCATTTCCAAAGCAACCAGCATGAGCAATTCCCTTTAATACGCCCATTACAAACACATTGCCTCCTGCCATCACCGTTCCGCCTGGATTCACATCACCAATTAATAATAAATCACCAGGTACTTGCAGTATTTGACCAGAGCGAATAATTTTGGAAACGGAAGTAATTTCCTGTTCTTCCTTCATTTTTTCAAATGCTGCTTTTGTTAAGACATTTGATTGAATGGTTTGAACAATAAAATTCTTCTTTTGCATGATTAAACTTTTTAACTCTTCCATTTGTATATCTGTTAGAAAGCGATTACCCAATTGAACACTTACAGTAATTAATTTATTATCTTGTTGTACACGTGAGCTTTCCGACAATTTAAAAGAGATTTCATTCTTAAGCTCATCATAGGAACAATTATCATCCAGATGGAGAATTAAGCCATCCTTTGTTCCTTTAATTGTTACATTTTGGAGTTTTTTCATTTCAAGATGTTCACCTCAACTAGAGAACTGTCAAATTAGGAAATTTGTACTGGAGCGATATAATTAAAAAACTCCACCACTTCAATTGTTTTTTCAAGACAAGAATGCTTAACATATATGTAAAAACCGTTTAACTACTTCGACTAAACTCGTCTAAACTCCTTTTTCACACAACAAAAAATGACATTTTTATTTAAATAGCTCAAACAGCCTATTCCCTTATTCATTTCTCAATGCCTCAGCATATAGGTCTAAATATTTTCTCAGTGGGTAGGAAACAAGAATGATAAAAATTAAATTTAATATTAATGTTGGTACAAGTCTAATATCCATAAAGCTTGCAAAAATCATATCCGTTCGACCAATTAAAAAATTCATTTCATAAACACCTAATTCTAAAAATCCGACTCCTAATATAGCAACAAAGGATACAAGAATAATATTGGTTTGAAGAATTCTCATGATCCATGAAGTGATATAAGCCACCAAAGGAAACATGAATAAATAGATGCCGATAATTTCAGTATACACGATATCAAAAAGAATGCCGAAAATAAATCCATACATAATGCCATGCTTTTGACTGATATAGACAGTGACAAAAATAATAGCCACCATGAGAAAATGAGGCACGAATATACTTGAACTTTTAAAAATTTCCGCTGGTAGCATTTCAACAAAAACACTTTCAAACAGAAAGCAAAGACTAATGATGATTGGAAGAAAAGCTTTTCTCACTACTTCGCCTCCTCCTCATCGCCTAGCAAATCCCTTAATTCAGGCTGAATCATACTGCGCTCAATAACCATGACATGTTCCAAATCATAGAAATTCGCCCCAGGTTTTACAAAGGCAGTTTGAGTGAGTCCAAATTCATCTGGAACCACTTCTTCAACCGTTCCAATAATAAGCCTTGATGGAAAAACGCCCCCCATTCCAGATGTTTGAACAAGCTGCCCCTTTTCAATTTTTGCTTCATATGGAATTTTTTTTAACAAAAGCATTTCTTTTTCTGCATCAAAGCCTTCAATCTGACCGTAATAAGGCTGAACGGGTTGATCGGGTTTATTTCCAACAATTTCCGCTGAAACACGATTGGTTGCATCTGTGGAGGATAATAGTTGTATAGTAGAAGTGAATTGACGACTATTTTTTACCTTTCCAATCAGTCCAGTCGAAGTAATCACAGCCATATCCCTCTCAATCCCATCCGTTGAGCCTTTATTAATGATCAGCAGCTCGTCCCAACGATCTGGATTACGACCAATTACAGTTGCTTGGATCTGTTTATAATCACTCAAAGAATCCTTTTTATCTAAGATATCACGGAACTCATTATTTTCTTCCGTTAACGTTTGTACATCCGCTTTAAGCTGTGCTAGCTCATCTAGTCTTGAACGTAACTCTTTATTTTCAACGTAGGTATTTTGCAAGTCCTTCACATTTCCAAAAAAACCGGCAATATAGTTAGCCGGTCTTGATACAAGGGTTTGAACCCAGCCAGTTGTATCCTTTACAAACTGTTCTGGCCAGGTTAATTCTTTACGTTCTTTAAGTGAAAACCCTATTAAGGATACAAGAATGATCATACTAACAAGCAAAATAATCAGGCGTTTGTTCAAAAAAAACGACGGCATTTCTTACACCTCTAAACCTAGCATTAGCGTGAATCACGCGCTTTATTTTTAAATAAATGAATGTGATCAAGTGCTTTTCCTGTTCCAATTGCCACACAATCTAGTGGATTTTCAGCGATCAAGACAGGCATATTCGTCTCTTCACTAATCACTTTATCAAGATTGCGTAAAAGGGCACCTCCGCCAGTTAAAACAATTCCTCGATCCATAATGTCAGCAGCTAGTTCAGGTGGAGTTTTTTCCAGCGTAACTTTCACAGCATCCACAATTGCCTCTACTGTATCACGTAGAGCAATCGAGATTTCCTTAGCTGTAATTTCAATTGTTTTTGGAAGTCCTGTTAGAAGATCACGTCCACGGATTTCCATATTATCAATACCCTCTGAATCCCCAGCAGAACCGACTTCCATCTTGATCGTTTCAGATGTGCGATCCCCAATCATTAGATTATACGTTTTACGAATATAATTGACGATAGCATCATCCATTTCATCTCCTGCGATTCGGATGGATTGACTCGTAACAATTCCACCTAGCGAAATGATGGCCACTTCAGTCGTTCCACCACCAATATCAACAACCATACTACCAGTAGGTTCCCAGACGGGTAAATTCGCTCCAATAGCAGCAGCAAATGGCTCTTCAATTGTATAGGCATCCCTCGCACCCGCTTGGCGAGTTGCATCAATCACAGCCCTTTCTTCAACAGCCGTAATACCGGAAGGAACACAAACCATTACATAAGGCTTTCCTGAAAAAATGCCTTTTGATTTCACTGCTTCTCTCATATAATATTTCATCATGACTGCTGTCGTATCATAATCAGCGATTACGCCATCCTTCATCGGACGTAATGCCACAACATTTCCCGGAGTACGGCCAATCATGTTTTTAGCATCGTTTCCAACAGCGACAATATTTCTTGTATCCGTTTGTAACGCTACGACAGAAGGTTCTCTGACAACAATTCCTTTTCCCTTAACATAAACTAGTGTATTTGCAGTACCAAGATCAATTCCGAGATCTCTTGTGCCTATTCCAAACATATATTGTATCTCCCCTTCTGAAACAAAATGCATACCTTCAAAGATAAGGCCTGTTTACCCGATAAATAGACTTTTAGGACCTCAATCTGATGGAAGTTAATTTTTATTTTTATAGTACTTTTTGAAAAGTTCCTAAGTTGTCCGTTTTCCCCTAAACTGTTACGTTGAATACCTCATAATTCAAAGGTGAAACGTAAAAAAATCACAAAATATATTATATCCTAACCTCGTCTAAAATCCTAGATCATAAATACCCTTTCTCCTTTAAACTAACAAATTTATTTTCCCCAATAATTAAATGATCAAGTAAATCAATCCCAAGAATTTTGCCACATTCATTCAACCGCTTCGTCACTTCAATATCTTCACGACTTGGCGAGGGATCGCCGCTAGGGTGATTATGAATACAAATAATAGAGGCTGCTGATCGACGCAATGCTTCTTTATATACCTCTCGCGGATGGACAATTGAGGCATTTAAACTACCGATAAAAACGGTTTTTTTATGAAGAACTTGATTTTTTGTATTTAAATACAAGGTGACGAAGTGTTCCTGAGAAAGAAATCTCATGTCATTCATCACATATTTAGCACCGTCTTCTGGTGAACGGATCACATAGCGGTCATCGTAGTTGAGGTTTGAAATCCTTCTGCCTAATTCAACAGCAGCTAATACTTGAATAGCTTTAGCAGATCCGATTCCTTTTATAGAGGTAATTTCATCAAGCGTTGCATCCTTTAGTAACCTTAATCCCTCAAAATGGGTTAGAAGACGATTGGAAAGTTGTAGTACAGATTCTTCTTTTGTTCCCGTACGCAACATAAGGGCAACTAATTCATGGTTTGACAAGCTCTCAGGACCATTTTGAATAAAGCGTTCCCGCGGGCGTTCATCCTTTGGAAAATCACGGATCATTAATGTATCTGTCTGCAATTTATTAACTCCTTTTCCCCGTAAATGGGAGACAGAAGAAACTTATAGAATTGGGAGACTTCTGCTGATTAAACAGAGTACCCTGTCTTTTTTAATTCTCGGAACGTTCGTGAAACAGGAAGACCCACCACAGCAAAATAATCCCCTGTTATTTGTTTAACAAGAAGACTGCCAAACCCTTGTATGCCGTAGGCCCCAGCCTTATCGAACGGTTCACCTGTGTCTAGATACTGGATGATTTCTTCATCTGATAACTCCCAAAATACGACATCTGTTTTTTCAAAAAAGTTTCGTACTTCTGTCGGTGCAATAATAGACACACCTGTATAAACGGAATGCATTCTACCCGAAAGCTTTTTTAACATTTTAAAAGCTTCCTCACGGTTTTGCGGTTTTCCCAAAATCGTTTGATCAACTACGACGACGGTATCCGAGCCAATAACAAAAGCATTTGGATTTTTCTCAGATACAGACATCGCTTTTCGTTGGCTAAGTTCCATCACAATTTGATCTGGCTTCCAGCTAAGATCATAACTCTCATCTACATCGCTGCTTACTGTGGTAAAGGATAATTGGAGATTTTCTAGAAGTTCTTTTCGGCGTGGAGATGACGAAGCTAAAATGAGGTTTTGCATATGCATTTTCTTTTTCACCTTACCTTTTGAAGTTTAGGGAGACACACTGTAATCCTATCACTAATAGTCCTGACAAACAATTCATTCTGGACATTTTATTTGAGTGTTTTAAGAATCTTCCAACTATATCTGTTTTAGTCAATAAAAATGTGCAAAGAAGAATCATCCTCTTTACACATTTCTAGCACCTGGGCATCCTTTTTCATTTCCCCGAAAATACTTTAATCGACTTCTTGTGACATTTCGCTCTTATTGCCGCTGAATTGAACCTCTAACTCGTTGCGATTATAGGCTCTGGTAGCTCGCTAAAAAGGATAATAAATGTTGTTGAATCAATGGTAATGTCTTAGGATCAGGATTTTCACCATATTTCTTTAATTGCGCAGTTGCTGCTTCAAGCTCGGAATAGAGGATGATCATTTCTTTGTTCTGAATCTTATTCTTGTCTATTTTCGTCAAATCTGCGGACTGTTGTTCAAAGGATGCCTTCAATTCAGTAGGTATCCCATTTGAAAGGCTCTTCACAAGGGTTTGATAAATGGGTGGAGCTAGTTCTAGTAGTTTCTTCTCTTCTTCTTTGAGATTTGAAACTGTTTTTTCTTCTATAATAAATTCCTTTGTAAACGTGTCCGTACCACTTGCTTTATAAGCTTGACCCATTACTTTTGCAGCCTCAACATTCTGAGCGACTCCGATAAAAAGGGCAAATTTCCCGTCAACCGAGAACACTTCAGCTGGTATCCCTCTCTCTTTTAATGAATTTTTAATTTGTTCTGCACTTTCCTGAGAAGTATACACACTTTCCTGAACAACCGATCCTGAAAGAGAAGGGAGAGCCAGTTCTACAGTTCCAGCTGCAATCGGTGTT
>C688J18823_10000617_pt1 | contig 20782 bp, 20 predicted proteins | sample HopSoiMetagenom1_FD_18823 | JGI IMG/M metagenome (IMG submission 18823) | reverse complement strand
GCTCGTCCGCGGAAAGGTAACGGTTGCGTGAGCTCATGGCTAGGCCATCGGCTTCACGCGTGGTGTCGCCGGCAACGACGGCGATCGGCAGGTCGAGCTGCCGCACCATGCCGCGCACGATGACCAGCTGCTGGTAGTCCTTCTTGCCGAAGACGGCGCACGCCGGCTGCACGCAGTTGAAAAGCTTCAGGACCACCGTGCTCACGCCTTCGAAGAATCCGGGGCGAAACCGGCCTTCGAGCTCGCCCGCCATCGGCGGCGGCTGGACGCGATAAGTCTGCGGTTCCGGATACAGAGTGAGCTCGTCGGGCGCGAAGACGAATTCCACGCCCGCCGCCTCGAGCAACAGACGATCGCGCTCGAACGTGCGCGGGTAGCGATCGAAATCCTCGCTCGGCAGAAACTGCAGCCGGTTGACGAAGATGCTGACCACCACCGTGCGCGCTTCGCGGCGCGCGAGCCGCACGAGTGAAAGGTGTCCCTCGTGCAGGTTTCCCATCGTCGGCACGAAGCCGACCGGGCCGGCCGCAGCGAGCGCGCCTCGCAAGGCGCCGATGTCGCGCAGGATTTCCATGTCAGAGCTGCATCAACCGAGGTTGAAGAACTCGCGGCGGCCGCGCATCGCGCGCAGGCGCGAGACCAGCAGCTCGAAGTCGCCCTCGCGCTCGACGAAGTTCAGATTGTCGGAATTCACGATCAGCAGCGGAGCCGCATCGTAATGGTAGAAAAATCGGGCGTAGCTCTCGGCTAGAAGCGCAAGGTATTCCTCGCTCACCGGCCGCTCGTAGCCTTTTGCGCGTCGCCGCACGCGCTCGACGAGCGTCGCGGGCTGCGCCTGCAGGTACACCACCAGATCCGGGGTGGGTGAACGCGGCCGCAGGGCGTCGTAGATCTTCTGGTAGAGCGCGAGCTCGTCCGCCGACAGCGTGAGGCGCGCGAAAAGCGGGTCCTTATCGAGCAGGAAGTCGCCGATAGCGGGGCGACCGAACATGTCGGGCTGCGCGAGCGGCTCAAGCATGCGCGCGCGCTGGAAAAGGAAGAAAAGCTGCGTTGGCAGCGCGAAACGCGCCATGTCCTGGTAGAAGCGTGCGAGAAACGGATTTTCCTCGGGCTGCTCGAGCACGAGGTCGGCCGCAAGGCGCGCTCCGAGGCGTCGCGCAAGGCTTGTCTTCCCGGCGCCGATCGGTCCTTCGACGACAAGATAGCGAAACTTATCCACGGAATACGAAGTACACAGCCCCCACGATACAAAGCGAAGCCCACAGGTAGTCGAGCTTCAGCGGCTGCTTCATATAGAAGATCGCGAAGGGGACGAACACGGAGAGGGTGATCGCCTCCTGCATGATCTTCAGTTGGCCGAGCGAGAGCTGCGTGAACCCGATGCGGTTCGCCGGCACTTGCAGCAAGTACTCGAACAGCGCGATTCCCCAGCTCGCGAGCGCCGCGATCCACCAGGGGCGGTCGGAAAGGTTCTTCAGATGCGCATACCACGCAAACGTCATGAAGACGTTCGAGGCGACGAGGAGCAGCGCGCAGACAAGCGGTGCGGGAAATGTAGGGAACTGAGGGTTCACGGGATCCTCTCCACTTTCTGGCCGCGGCAGCCCTCGAGTAGCGCCTGCGCTCGCCCGCGGCCAGGGATCTCGGCCGCGGGCGCGATCTCGGTGAGCGGCTCGAGCACGAAAGCGCGCTCGTGCATGCGCGGGTGCGGCACGACCAAGGCTGCGTCCGCTATGCGCTCGTCGCCGAAAAGCAGCAGGTCGAGATCGAGAGTCCGCGGGGCGTTCGGAAAAGTGCGCGCCCGCTGATGCGCCGCCTCGAGCGCCTGCAGCTGGTGCAGGAGCTCCTGTGGTGCGAGGGCGGTGTCGAGGGCAGCAACGGCATTGACGAAAGCCGGCTGCGCGGCATATCCGACGGGCGCCGAGCGATAAAGCGACGAGCGTGCAATGAGACGCGAGTGGGGCAGCCGGTCGAGCTCGCCCAGCGCACGCTCCACCTGCGACTGCGGCTCGGTCAGATTGGATCCGAGTCCGATGTAGGCGATCGTCACGCCGGCGACGGCGCGGGCGTCGCCGGGCCTTTCTTGCGCCGGCGGCGGCGGCGCTTCCGCGTCCCGGTTTCCGGCAGGAGCATGGCCTTGCGCGTGTCGGCATCCCCGGCGTTGAAAGCGCGCCACCACGCTTCAAGCTCCGCCGGCACCTCGCCGCTCGCCGCACGCAGCGCGAGGAAGTCGTAGGCCATGCGAAACCGCGGCGATTCGATGAGGCGATATGGTCGCTGGCCGGAGCGCAGGTCGAAGCGCGGTTGCATGCTCCAGACCTCGCGCATGGTGGCGGTGAGCTTGCGCGTGATGGCGAGCTTCGCGCATTGCGTATCGAGCACCTCGTCCATCGCACTCTCGAGCGCCGGGAGGGAGCGCTCGCCGCGCCCCTCNCGCGCTTTCCACGCCGCGAGCACCTCGTGCCAGAGCAGTGCGGCGAAGAGGAAGGCCGGGGATACCGGCCGCTCCGTGAGGACGCGCTCGTCGGTCTGTGCGAGGGCGAGCGTGACGAAGCGCTCGCCAAGCGGCTGCTCGAGGATCACGTCGAGAAGCGGCAGAAGCCCCTCGTGGAGGCCGACTTCGCGCAACTGGCGCAGGCAGGCGCTGGCATGGCCGGACAGAAGCAGCTTCAACATCTCGTCGAACAGGCGAGCCGGCGGCACCCGCTCCATGAGCGGCGCGAGCTCGCGGATCGGCGCCCGAGTGGCCGGGTCGAGGGTCAGGCCGAGCTTCGCGCCAAGGCGCACGGCGCGCAGCATGCGCACCGGATCCTCGCGGTAGCGCGTGGCCGGGTCGCCGATCACGCGCATGACGCGCTTCTTGAGGTCGGCCAAGCCGCCGTGGAAGTCCACCACTTCCTCCGTCGCGGGGTCGTAATACAAGGCATTTACAGTGAAATCGCGCCGGCGCGCGTCCTCCGCCTGGCTGCCAAAGACGTTGTCGCGCAGCACACGGCCATGCTCGTCCTTCTCGGCCGTGTCGGGGTCCGCAGCGCGAAAGGTCGAGACCTCCACGGTCTCCGGGCCCAACATTACGTGCACTAGGCGAAAGCGCCGCCCGATGATGAGGGCGCGGCGGAAAAGCGGCTTGATCTGCTCCGGGCGCGCGTCGGTGGCGATATCGAAATCTTTCGGCTCGATGCCCAGCAGAAGGTCGCGCACCGCGCCACCGACGACGTAGGACGCGAAACCGGCTTCACGCAGCACGTTGCACACCTTCGCTGCCGCGGGGCTGATCGCCTCGCGCGCGAGCCCGTGCTTATCGCGCGGCACGCGATCGATGTGATTGGAAGAGAGCCCGAGGACCCGCCGGATGAACCGCTTGATCATTCGCGGGCGGCCATTCTACCGGCGTAGCGACATAACCGCCCAGCCACGCCGCCGCGCTTCTGCCGCCAGCGCGGCATCCGGGTCGACGGCGACTGGCCGCGACACGCGCTCCAGGAGAGGCAGGTCATTATGCGAATCGCTGTAGAAGGCGCTCTCCTCGAAATCCGGCAGGTGATGGCCGAGCGCCGAGAGCCACTGCCGCAGGCGCTCGATCTTGCCTTCGCGAAAGCACGGCGTGCCGTTCACGCGTCCCGTGAAGCGGCCGTTGCGCTGCTCCGGCTCCGTGGCGATTAGGTGAGGCACGCCGAATTCACGCGCGATCGGCGCCGTGATGAAGCTATTGGTCGCGGTAATGATGGCGCAGAGCTCTCCCGCATGGTGCTGCACCAGCGCCCGGGCGGCGGGCGTAATCATCGGCAAGATGCGCAGGCGCATGAACTCCGCGTGCCATCGCTCGAGCTCGACCGGCGTGTGCTCGGCGAGTGGCCGCAACGCGAATCCCAGGTACTCATGGATGTCGAGGGTGCCGGCGACATACTGGTCATAGTAGGCGCGGTTCTGCGCCTCGTAGGTGTCGCGCTTGAGCACGCCACGGTCGACGAGGAACTGTCCCCACTCGTAGTCGCTGTCGCCGGTGAGAAGCGTGTTATCGAGGTCGAAAAGCGCCAGGCGCATGGGCGCCCGGAGTGTAACTGCGGTTCGAGGCTAGAACCGGCGCTGCACGCCGATGCGAAAGTCCTGCAGGCGGAAAAGGCCGGTCGCGTCGCGCGAGAGCGACTCGGCGCTCACCGCCCAATCCTGCGCGAACTGGTAGCGGCCGAAAACGGAGAGCGGGCGGTGGTCGAGATCGGATTCGCGGCCATTGTTGGCGAGCGACATGCTGACGTTGCCGCGTTGGCCGAGCGCATAGGACCACTGCCAGCGCGGGCTCGTCGCCGATGCGTTTGTGTCGCGCCAGGGGTAGGCGAAGCCGAAGCGGTCGTACTCTGGCGCCAGCCAACCCTTCGCAAAAGTTGGATCGAGGCCCGGCTCCGGGCGCTCGGGAAGCCGCAGCCCCGATTGTGCGAAAGCCGTTCCCGCGCTCAAAAGCGACAGGAAAAGCGTCGCGTAAAGGATGATTCGGCGCAGCCCGGGCATGCAATCGAATCTACTCAGCGACCGGTTGGCTGTCCACCCGGAAAATGCTCCGCCAGAGCCTCTTTTACGAGGGGTAGGGTGAGCGCCCGCTGACGAATAAGCGAATGCCGATCAAGGGCTTCCAGTACGCCCTGAAGGCTCGCCACATCACGCGGCAAGCGCGTAAGTAGGTAGCGGACGATGTCGTCAGAAAGCCGCAGTCCGCGGGCCTCGGCTAGCGCTTTCAGGTGCCGCGCCTTGTCCTCGTCCGCCACCGGGCGCAGCTCGTAAACGAGGCCCCAGGCGAGCCGCGTTCGCAGGTCGTCACGCAGCGCAAGCTGCGCCGGCGGCTTCGGGCCTGCGGCGAGCACGCCGGCACCGCCGTCGCGCGCTTCGTTGATGGCGACGAAGAGCACTTGCTGGCGGGAAGCATCGAGCGCCTCGACATCGTCGGCGATGACCAGCGCTGGATTGACCCGAGCCGCCGCCCGCAGGAGATGCGTGCGTCCGCTACCGGGTGCGCCCCATACATAGACGATGCGCTCGCGCGATTCGCCTGCCGCGAGCCCGCGTACACGCGCGAGCGCTTCGGCATTCGGTCCGACGATGAAGTTGTCGAACTGCGCCTCGAGCGGCGGGGAGATCGCGAGCGGAAGCTGCTGCATAGCGTCGAGTAGAATTTTCGCATGTCGAAGGGTCTCTCCTATCGCGACGCGGGCGTCGACATCGACGCCGGCGATGCGCTCGTCGAAGCCATCAAGCCGTATGCGCGAAGGACGATGCGTCCCGAGGTGCTAGCCGGCATCGGCGGCTTCGGCGCGCTGTGCGAGATCCCGAAGAAGTATCGCGAGCCGGTGCTCGTATCCGGTACCGATGGCGTCGGCACCAAGCTCAAGCTCGCCTTTTCGCTGCGCCGCCACGACACCGTCGGTATCGACCTCGTCGCGATGAGTGTGAACGACGTGCTGGTGCAAGGCGCGGAGCCGCTTTTCTTCCTCGATTATTTCGCCTGCGGCAAGCTCGACACCCGGGTCGCAGCCGACGTGGTGAAGGGCATTGCGCGTGGCTGCGAGCTCGCCGGCTGCGCGCTGATCGGCGGCGAGACCGCCGAGATGCCGGGCATGTATCCCGAGGGTGAATACGATCTCGCCGGCTTCTGCGTCGGCGTGGTGGAGAAAAGCCGCATCATCGACGGCCGTTCGATCGAGCCGGGCGACGTCGTGCTCGGCCTGGGCTCCAGCGGGCCGCATTCGAACGGATATTCGCTCGTGCGACGAATCATCGGCGAAGACGCGCTCGCACCGGATGTCTACGATGCGCTTATGCAGCCGACGCGCATCTACGTGAAGCCGATCCTTGCGCTCGCGGCGCTGGCGCCGGTAAAAGGACTCGCCCACATCACCGGTGGAGGGCTTGTCGGCAATGTGCCCCGCGTCCTGCCCAAAGGGACACAAGCCGTGCTCGACGGGAAGAAATGGCCGCGGCCCGAGGTCTTTCGCTGGCTGCAGAAGCGCGGCGGCGTCGCCGAAGAAGAGATGTTCCGCGTCTTCAATTGCGGCATCGGCATGGTGATCATCCTCGCCCCTCGCGACGCGCCGGCGGCGAGCCGCCTCCTGGAGCGCGAAGGCGAGCGCGTGTATGACATCGGCGTAATCAAGCCGCACGACGGCGACGAGCCCCAGTGCGTGATTGTCTAGCCCGTTCCCCGGCGCGCGAGATAGATTCCGGCTAGCACGACCAGGCCGCCGAGCAGCTGCAACGGCACCAGCGGCTCCGAAAGAACCAGCCACGCGAAGATCGCCGCCATAACCGGCTGGAACAGCAGGCTCACCGACGAGAACGCGGCCGGCAAATGGGCGAGCGAGTAGGCGATGAGACCCTGGCCCGCGCAATGGGAGACCCAGGCGAGCCCGACGAGTACCAGCCACCCGGTCGCGCTTTCCGGCAAGAGCGGTTCGCCCGAGGCGACTGCCGCGGGTAGCAACGCGAGCGCCGTGAGCGTGGACGTCATGGCCATCACGTAAAGCGTAGGCGCGCCGCGGTCGCGCAATTCCTTCACCGAGAGGATATAGGCCGCATAGAAAAGCGCCGTGACCACACCGAAGGCGTCGCCTAGCAGCGCCGTCGGCGAAAAAGCCAGGCTCGTGTACACGAGCATGACGACCCCGATGAGCGCGGTGGCGAGGCCCGCGGTGAAGGTGGCCGTCGGCCGCTCGCGCCAGAACAGCCAAACCGCGAGCGTGACGAAGGGCGCCGCCAGATTGGCGAGCAGCGTCGCATTCGCCACCGAAGTGAAGCGGATCGACCAGTGCCAGAAAGCGAGGTCGCCGGCGAACGCTGCTCCCGCGCCGAGCAGCCACTGCCACGGCATGCGCGCGTTGCCAGGACGCCGTGCCGCCATCACCAGCGGCCAGAGCAGGGGCAGGGCGAGGGCGACCCGCCAGAACGCGCTGGCGGTAGGCCCGACGTCGCTCAGCCGGACGAAGATCGGCGAGAGCGAGATGAAGGTTGCGCCGAGGAACAGCGCAGGGAACGCCGGCCGCATGTGCGGCCGATGTTACTTACTTGAGGTCGTTCCAGCGCTTCATGGTGGCCTCGTAGCGCTGGCGTGCGATTTCCACCTGCTGCTCGAGGATCGCTTGGCGGGCGAAGTAATTCTCGTTCGGCCGGCTGCCACCGGCGGCGCTGGCGGTGCGCTCGCCGGCCTGCGACTCGATGCCTTGATCGCGGCGCGCGAGCGCGCGCTGCAACTCGTTGTAAGCGCTGCGCGCCTCCTCGTATGCCTTGTCGAGATCGGCCGAGCGGTTCTGCGCCGCGAGCGGTGTCGCGAGAGCGAAGAGAGCCAAGAGGACGAAGCGTTTCATGCCTACCCTTTCCGGTAGAATTTTTTGACATGGCACGGCCGCTTTTCGTTCACCTGAGGATGCACAGCGAATACTCGGTGACGGACGGCATAGTCCGAATCGACGACGCCGTGGCTCACGCCGCGCAGGACCACATGCCGGCACTCGCGCTGACCGACTCGGCGAACCTGTTCGGCATGGTGAAGTTCTACGGTGCGGCGCGGGCCGCCGGCGTGAAGCCGATCATCGGCGCTGACTGCTGGGTGGAAAACGGCGCCGAGCGGGATAAGTCGACGCGCATTCTCCTCCTTTGCGCTTCGCGCGCGGGGTATCTGCGGCTGTGCGCGCTTTTGTCGCGCGCGTGGCTAGCCAACCAGAACCGCGGCCGCGCCCTCATCGCACGCAAATGGCTGGAAGAAGGTACGGACGGCCTGATCGCGCTTTCCGGATTCCTCGCGGGCGAGCTGGCTGCGCCCCTCCTTTCGGACCAGGCGGAGAACGCCGAACGGATCGCGCGCGGCTGGAGCGAGCTTTTTCCCGGGCGTTATTACATCGAAGTGCAGCGCGCCGGACAGCCTAACGGCGAGGCCCTGCTGTCGCGCTCGCTCGCACTGGCCGGGCGGCTGCGCCTGCCCGCAGTTGCCACCCACCCGGTGCAGTTCCTCCGGCCCGATGACTTCAAGGCGCACGAAGCGCGCGTCTGCATTTCTCAGGGCTATCTGCTCGGCGACCAGCGCCGGCCGCGTCTGTTCACCGCCGAGCAGTACTTCAAGACGCAGGCAGAGATGGCGCGCCTCTTCGTCGACCTGCCGCAGGCGCTCGCGAACTCCGTCGAAGTCGCGCGACGCTGCAACCTGGAAATCGCGCTGGGCAAGACGCGCTTGCCGGATTTTCCGACGCCGGACGGCGTATCGATCGAGCAGCAGCTCAAGAACCAGGCGGAAGCGGGGCTGGCGCGCCGCGTGCAGGAGCTGCGGCTGGATGCCGACGCCGTGCGACGTTACCAGGCGCGCCTCGCATTCGAGATCCAGACCATCGTGCAGATGGGTTTCGCCGGCTACTTTCTCATCGTCGCGGACTTCATCAACTGGGCGAAGTCGAACGGCGTGCCGGTCGGTCCGGGACGCGGGTCCGGCGCCGGTTCGCTGGTTGCGTATTCGCTCGGCATCACGGATCTCGATCCGCTTCGCTACGACCTGCTGTTCGAGCGCTTCCTCAACCCGGAGCGAGTGTCGATGCCGGACTTCGACATCGATTTCTGTCAGGACGGCCGCGACCGTGTGATCGACTACGTGCGGCGCAAGTACGGCGAGCAGAGCGTTTCGCAGATCGCCACTTTCGGCACGATGGCGGCGCGTGCGGTGGTGCGCGACGTCGGCCGCGTGCTCGATCTCGGCTACAACTTCTGCGATCAGATTGCGAAGCTGATTCCAGTACAGCCGGGCAAGAACATCACCCTTGCTGACGCACGCAAGGCGGAGCCGCTCCTCGCCGAGCGCGAGAAAAATGAGGATGAGGTGCGCGAGCTCCTCGAGCTCGGCGAGAAGCTCGAGGGCATGGTGCGCAACGTCGGCATGCATGCGGGCGGCGTGCTGATTGCGCCCGGCCAGCTCACCGACTTCTGCCCGCTCTACGCGGCCGAAGGCACGAACAACGTCATCTCGCAGCTCGACAAGGACGACGTCGAGAAGATCGGGTTGGTGAAGTTCGACTTCCTCGGCCTTACCACGCTCACCATCCTGGATTGGGCAGAGCGTACGGTGCGCGAAATGGGAAAAGATGCCGGGCTCGGCGAATTCTCGCTGGCGGCAATGCCGCTGGACGACGCGCCCACGTACCAGGTTCTCTCGAGCGGCAACACGACGGCGGTGTTCCAGCTGGAATCCCGCGGCATGCGCGACCTGATCCGCCGGGCGAGACCCGACCGCTTCGAGGACGTGATCGCCCTCGTCGCGCTCTACCGCCCGGGACCGATGGATCTAATCCCGGACTTCATCGCGCGCAAGCACGGCGAGCAGCGCGTCGAATACCTCGATCCGCGCCTGGTTCCCATCCTGGGGCCCACCTACGGCATCATGGTGTACCAGGAGCAGGTGATGCAGATCGCGCAGGTGATCGGCGGCTACACGCTCGGCGGCGCCGATCTCCTGCGGCGTGCCATGGGCAAGAAGAAGCCCGAGGAGATGGCGCAGCAGCGCGACATCTTCGTCACCGGCGCCGAGAAGAACGGCCTCTCCAGGGCGAAGGCGACACAGCTCTTCGACCTCATGGAGAAGTTCGCCGGCTACGGCTTCAACAAATCGCACGCCGCGGCCTATGCGCTGCTCGCGTACCAGACCGCGTATATGAAGGCGCACCATCGCTCGGCCTTCCTCGCCGCCAACTTGTCCGCGGTAATGGACGACACGGACAAGGTGCGCCAGTTCTACGAGGACGCGCTCGCCAATGGGCTCGCCATCCTGCCGCCGGACATCAATTCGTCGGAGCATCGCTTCGTGCCGGTGGACGCCAAAAGCATCCGCTACGGCCTGGGAGGGGTGCGCGGGACCGGCGAGGCAGCCATCCGAGCCATCGTCGATGCGCGGCGCGAGGCGCCTTTCGCCGATCTGTTCGATTTCTGCCGGCGGGTCGACAAGCGCATGGTGAACCGACGCGTGGTGGAGGCGCTGGTGCGCGCGGGGGCATTCGATGGCGTCGACGTTCGGCGCTCGCGTCTTCTCGCCTCGGTCGGCCGGGCGCTCGAGGCCGCGGAGCAGGCCGAACGCTCCGCTGCGCAGACCAGCCTATTCGGCGAAGCCGAAGCGCCGCGCGGCGGCGCGCACGCCTACGTCGAGATAGGTGACTGGGACCTGCGACAGAAGCTGCTGGAAGAGAAGACCGCTCTGGGATTCTCGATCTCCGGGCATCTGTTCTCGGTGTACGAGAAGGAGCTCGCCGGCTTCGCGCGCACGGCCCTCGCCCGCCTGGCCCCGGGGGACCGGGTGTGGATGGCGGGCGTAGTGGCCGCGGCGCGGATGCAGATGACCCGGCGCGGTCGCATGATGGTCGTCACTTTGGACGACGCGACGGCGCAGGTCGAAATCACGGTTTTCAACGAGCTGTTCGAGAAGGAACGGGACAAGATCAAGGAAGACGCGCTGCTCGTAGTCGGCGGCAAGGTGCAGCGCGACGATTTTTCGGGCGGACTGCGCGTGAGCGCGGAGGAGGTCCTCGATCTGGAGGCAGCTCGCGGACGCTTCGCCTCGCGCCTGCGCATCTCGATGAACGGGCAGGCCGACGCCCGCCGCTTGCAGGAGCTGCTCGCCCCGTATCGCGCATCCGGCGGGGCATCCGGCAGCGGGGCCTGCCAGGTGGTCGTGTCGTACCGCAACGCCACTGCCGCCTGCGACGTCGCGCTCGGCGAGGCCTGGCGCGTGCGCCCCGACAGCCGGCTCATCGCCGAGCTCGGCGCCTGGCTCGCGCCGGAGAATGTCCAGCTCCTCTATGGAGCGGCGTTCGCCGCCTAGTGCGACCAGCGGACCTCGACGGTATCGCCCAGCAGGAGATCGCGTTGATGCAGGTACCAGCCGTTCACCACGCGATGGCGGGGATCGAAGCGTTGCTTTTCCGCCAAGAACGACGCGAGCTGCGGGTAGCAGGCCTCGGTCTGCTCTCGCGTTGCATCCGGAGTGCAGGCAATCGGAAAGCTGCCGCCGACGGCGATGGCTGCGTCGATCAGCTCGCGGCGCAGCTGTGCGGTGCGCACGGCGCCGCCAAGGCCGTCTGGCGGGGCGATGCCAAGGCGAACCTCGCAGTATTCCCGATGCGCCCAGCGCAGATAGGTTTCCTCCTCCCGCAGCGTGCTGCGCACGCTCACGCCTTGCAGCGGAACGCGCCAGTCCGCACAGCGGCCATCCGTTTCGCGTAGGAACGCGTCCACGCTTTCCGGCGGCACTAGGACTTCGAGCGAGTGCTGGGCGTGCGGCGCGCGCCCCAGCTTCATGACCTGCGGCTCGCCCTGTTTTTCGACGGCCTGCGCGAGCGATGGAATATTGAGCGTGATGCTGTACATGATGCCGAAGAGTCCCTGCCCACCGACCGTCAGCGCGAAGAGCTCCGGCTCGCGATGGCGGCTGACCCGCCGCAGCTCGCCGTCCGGCATGACCAGAGTCAGCGAAGCGACATGGTGCACGGCCGGCGTCCCATCCGGCCCGGCGGCGTTGCGCGCTATGCTCTCGCCGACGGTCGGCATCGTCGTGCGGACGTTAGCCCGTGCATCACCCGGGCGCAGCTCGGCGGCGATGGACCGCCACGGGGTCGCCGCCTGCACTTCGAGAATGCCGCGATGCGCATCGATTACGAGGATGCGGTCCAGGCGCGACGTATCCACGGCGCGGCCCTCGCGCACCGCTTCGCGCAACTCGAGAACCGACAGCGGCATCTTGGCGAGCATCGGACTCCTCCTGTTGGTTAGCCCGGCCGAACGATGCCCGTGCGCGCGCCCGCGCCGCAATGGCGGCGTGCGAAGTATTCGCAGGTGATACCGCAGATAGCAGATCGCGCTACGCGGTCGGCCAGCGCTCGAACCCGCGGTACGCCTGAGCGCAACCCGCGTCCACCGCATGTTCTTCCAACGCTTGCACTTGCGCGAGCCGGGGCCCAACGCGTGCCCACGCGATCAGGCGCTCAGTCGCATCCGCCTCGCCTTGCAGTAGCGCTTCCACGCTTCCATCCGCGCGATTGCGCACCCAGCCGCTTACGCCGAGGCGCAATGCTTCGGCGCGCAGCGCGTCGCGAAAACCCACGCCTTGCACGCGCCCCCTTACCCGAATTTGACGCGTTCGCATGTCGGCGATCGGAGCGCATGTTAAGCTGCCCGCGGAGAAGCAGCGGTACAAAAAAGGGGGGAATCAAGAATGCGCATCGGGTTGCTGATAGTGGCGGGTCTCGCCTTGATCGGGTTCGTCGTAGTGGCGGTCGTGCTGCCGCAAATGGCGGGCACTCAAGCCAAAGAAGCCGCCCAGGCGCTCGTCTCCGGCGCCGAGCCCGCCCGACAGCAAGTGAGTGCCGCGATCGAGAAGTCCGGCAACGTGGCCGGCGCCGGAAAAGGCATCAGGCTCGCGCCCAAAAATGACCCCAAGTACGGCGAGTTGAAGTGGCTGGTGGCCGAGGACGGTGCGGTCCGAGGCTGGAACGAGAAGAACGCGCTCGAAGTCGCCCTAACGCCCTCCGTGCAGGGCGGCAAGGTCAGCTGGAATTGCAAGGGCTATCCGGTGAGCGCCATGCCGCAGAGCTGCGGCGGGCGCTAATAAGCGCCTAAGGTTTCCGGCGCAGGATCGCGCGGGCGACGAGCAGTCCGCAAAAACCGGCGCCTACCACCGCCAGCCAATCGCGTCGGCGCCAGCGCGTCGGCGAATTCCGTGGGATGGACTTGATAGCCTGCGTCGCGGTTTGCGGCGCCGTTTGCGCGCCCGTAAGCGACGCCAAGCGCTGCGTCGCCTCCGCGGAGTCGAAAGAGCTGGCAAGGCCGTGTGCCGACGGCGCCGGCGTCTCTTCCGTCGCCCGGTCCGCTTCCCGCGTTCGGCTCACCGTCTGGGCTAAGACGCTGTTTTGCTCCGCCGAATCGACGAGCGTGGGGTGCGGCGCGGTTGCACTCGGCATCTCCTGAAACGGCTGCGTGGTGGTGAAGGACGTGGCGCCGGGCAGGGTGCCGACGCCGGCAACCTGCCGCTCGCATTCGCGCAGGTCGCGTGCGACTTCCGCTGCATCCTGATAGCGCTCTTCGAGCGGCTTGGCGAGCATCTTGGCCATGATCAGGTCGAGCATTTCCGGCACGCTGCTGTTCACGCTGCTCGGCGGCGGCGGCACAAAGTTCACGATCTGGTACATGAGCGCGGTGACGTTCTCGCCGTTGAAGGGCGCTAGGCCGCACAGCATCTCGTAGAGAATTACACCGAGGGAGAAGACGTCCGAGCGGTGATCGGCTCGCTTGCCGATCACCTGCTCCGGGGACATGTATTTCGGCGAGCCGAGCAGCATGCCGGTCTGCGTGAGGTCGCCGGTACCGCGCATCCGGGCGATGCCGAAATCGGTGATCTTCACCGGGCCGTTGGCCACCACCATGATGTTCGCCGGCTTGATGTCGCGGTGCACGACGCCGCGCTGGTGCGCGAAGGCGAGCCCTTCCGCCACCTGCGCGGCAATGGAGAGCGCCTGCGCCAGGCGCAGCGGCTTGCCTTCGCCGATCAGCGTACGCAGCTCGACCCCCTCGATGTATTCCATCGCCATGAACACCACGTCGCCGGCCTTGCCGACGTCATGGATGGTGACGATGTTCGGATGATTGAGGCTGCCGGCGGCCTTGGCCTCTTGGTAGAAGCGCTTCTCGTACTTGTCGGCGTACTCTTGCTCGAGGGTGATGTTCACCGTCTTCACGGCGACCGGACGTTCCAGGACCGAATCGGTCGCCTTGTAGACCACCCCCATCGCCCCGCGGCCGAGCTCGGACTGGATGACGTAGCGGCCGAGCTGCGCGGGCTCCGTGCTCGAGCTCATTGGCGACCCGACTCGCGACCGGCCTTCACCTGGCGGAAGATCGGACCCCAGACCGGATGGCCCGCCTCCGCCGCGTCGAGCTCGAGCGATGGGTCGACGGCGAGCGCGCGGCGGAACTCGTCGCGGCATTGCCGCTCCCGGCTGGACGCACAATGGATGAAGGCGAGGTGCTTGTGCGCGCTCACGCGCTCCTTGTCGCTCAGGCCTTCGCGCAATGCACCCTGGAAGTTCTTCGCCGATTCGTCGTAGTTGCCGGCTTCGTACTGATCTAGTGCCAGCTTGAACGGCGATGCGGCACCTTTCAGCTGCGCGAAGAGCGGTCCCCATACCGGATGGCCGGCCTCCGCGGCGCTGAGCTCGAGATCAGGCTTCAGTGCGAGCGCGCGACGGAACTCCTCTCTGCACAGCCGCTCGCGCCCGGAAGAACAATGGATGAAGGCCAGATACTTGTGCGCCGTCGCACTCTCGCTGTCGCTCAGGCCGAGATCGAGGGCCGTCTGCAAGTCCTGGCCGGCTTCCGCGTAATCCCCTTCTTCGTATTCGCGCAGGCCCGCGCTCAGCACGCTCGAACCCTTGGTCGTCTCGAACAGCCCGCGCAGCGGTGGCGAGCTGCACGCGCTGAGCGCGAGCATGGCCGCGAGCGCGGCAGCGCGGGCCGTCATCTGAAGCGATGGCGGATCTTGACGGCCTCGCCGGCCTTGACGTGTACCTGCTCGACGTACACGGCGAAGGTGGAATTGCGGATTTCGACGGTGTACGACCCGGCCGGCAGATCGAGCAGGCGCAGTGGCGGACTCACCCCCCGGCTCGTGCCGTCGACCACGACTTCGCCCCAGGGCGCGACCGCCAGCTCGAGGCGGCCGGCACCCGGGGCGATGGCGCCCGGCCGGTCGGTGCGAGTCTCGGACCGCTTCTCCGCGCGTGCAAGAAGCTTCTTCGACGGCGCGGCGTCCGTTTTCGGCGCTGCTGAGCTGGCGGCGGCCGTGGGCGATGAGGGCGGCCTGATCGCCCCCGCGGTCGGCGCCCGCGCTTCGTTAGGCTCCATCAGCGAGCGCGCCGCGACTCCGCCGGCGACGATGGCGAAGAACATCAAGCCCGAAGCGACCAGGGCCGAGCGGCGCAAGCCGAGCGGCCCGCTGCGCGTAAGCCAGCCGGGAGCCGTATCACCCTGATGCGTGTCGCTCACCGTCTCGGCGAGGCGGCGCGACGACGGCGTGCCGCCCACCACCGAATACACGTCGTGCTCGCGCACGTGCTTATCCGTGCGCGCCCCTTCGTGGTGGAAAAGATTGGCGTAGTCGCGCGACAGGCACGACACCACCTCGTAGAACGAGCGCGAGACGAGGAGCTGGCCGGGGCGTGCGAAGCTCATCACCCGCTGCGCGACGTTGATGCCGTCGCCGATGATGTTCATCTGCGCGTTCAGGTCCTTCACGAGCCGTACCGGCCCCAGGTTGACACCACAGCGCACGGCGAGCGCACCGACGCCGTCGCGCATCGCCATGGCCGCGAAAAGCGCATCTTCCGGATCGCCCATGAAAGTCACCGCAGCGCCGTCGCCGGTATCGAGGATGATGCGGTCGCGCGGCGGCACGTGCTCGAGAGCCCGCGTAAGCACGCGGTTGAAGTCCTGCTTCAGCTGCAGCTGCTCCGAAACCGGCTTCTTCGAATACTCCACGATATCGAGGAACAACACGCTGCAGACGAGCGTGCGGCCGGAGCTTTCCATAGTGAGCGCTATTTTATTTCACGCGCATACCCGGTTCCGCCCCGCTATCGGGCGAAACGAGGAATATGCCCGGGCCCTCACCTGGCTTTGCGCTCTTGTCCCACGAGGCGGCCAGGACCATGCCTTCGGATACGCCGAACTTCATCTTGCGGGGCTCGAGGTTGGCGACCACGACCGTGAGGCGTCCCTCGAGCTTTTCCGGCGCATAGGCTGACTTTATGCCCGCGAACACGGTGCGCGTCGCGCCGCCCAGGTCGAGGGTGAGCTTCAGAAGCTTGTCGGCGCCGTCCACTGCCTCGGCGCGCGCGATGCGGGCGACGCGCAGGTCGAGGTGGTTGAACGTCTCGATGTTGATGGAAGTCACCGATTGCTCCTGTGGCGCGGGCTGCGCCGTCGGCGCCGAATCGAATAGCCGCTCGAGGCGGCCTGCGTCGACACGGCCGAGTAGATGGCGGTATTCATCGATGCGGTGTCCCGCGGGGAGGAGCCTCGCGGCGTCGACCCACGCCAGCGGCGGCACGCGAAGGAAGCGCTCCGCCTGGGCGGCAGTCTGCGGCAGCACCGGCTTCAGATAAAGCGTAAGCAGACGAAACAGGTTGAGGGCAGTCGAGCAGACTTCCTTCAGGCGCGCTTCCGCCCCGGCCTTTTTGGCGAGCTCCCACGGCTTTTGCTCATCGACGAATTGGTTGGCGAGGTCGGCAAGCCGCATCACTTCGCGCAGCGCTTTGCCGAACTCGCGGCCGTCGTACAGGGCGGCAATCTCGGCTGCCTTCGCCTGCGTCTCGGCCAGCAACGTGCCCTGCGATGCGCCGAGCTCGCCGCCGAACTTTCGGCTGATGAAGACCGCGCAGCGGCTTGCGATGTTCACGTATTTGCCGACGAGATCGCTGTTCACCCGCGCGACGAAATCGTCCGGGTTGAAGTCGAAATCCTCGACGTTCGCATTCAGCTTCGCCGCGATGTAGTAGCGCAGCCACTCGGCGTTCATGCCGAGCTCGAGGTAACGCAGCGGGCTGATGCCCGTGCCGCGCGACTTCGACATCTTGTCGCCCGACACGGTGATGAAGCCGTGCACGTAAACGTGGTCGGGCACTTTGTAGCCCGAGAACTCGAGCATCGCGGGCCAGAAAAGGGTGTGGAAGTAGATGATGTCCTTGCCAATGAAGTGCACCATCTCGACGCCCGATGCGGGCGTCACGAAGGCATCGAAATCCAGGCCTTTCTTGGCGCAATAATTCTTCAGGCTGGCGAAGTAGCCAATCGGGGCGTCGAGCCACACGTACAGGTACTTTTCTTCCGCGATGTCCGGGATGCGGATGCCGAAGTAGGGCGGGTCGCGCGAGATGTCCCAATCGGAAAGGGCTTTATCGCCTTGGCCGTCGAGCCATTCCTTCGCCTTGTTGACGACCTGCGGTTGCAGCCGATCCGCCGTCTCGAGCCACTGGCGGATAAATGCCCGGCACTTCGTATCCGACAGCCGGAAGAAGTAGTGCTCGGAGGACTTGATCACCGGCTTCGCGCCGGAAAGCGTGGAGTACGGATTCTTCAACTCCGTCGCGGCGTACACCGTCGAGCAGTTCTCGCACGCGTCGCCGTACTGGTCCTTGGCGCCGCAATTGGGGCACTCGCCCTTGATGTAGCGGTCGGCGAGGAACATGCGCTTTACCGGGTCGTAGAACTGCTCGACCGGCTTGCTGTACACGAACCCGGCCGCTCTCAGGCGGCGGAAGATGCCCTGCGAGAGTTCGGTGTTCTCGGGCGAGTGGGTGGAGTGCCAGTTGTCGTACGACACGTGAAAGCCGTCGAGGTACTGGCGGCGGCTACGGGCGATCTCGGCCACGAAGGCTTCCGGCGTTTTGCCAGCCTTCTCCGCAGCAAGCATGATCGGCGCGCCGTGGGCGTCGTCGGCGCCGACGAAATGCACCGTGTGCCCTTGCATCCGCTGGAAGCGCACCCAGATATCGGCCTGGATGTATTCCATGATGTGGCCGATATGAAAAGGCGCGTTCGCGTAGGGCAACGCCGTGGTGACGAAAAGCGTGCGCGTAGACATGCCAAGCCGGGAAAAGGCCAATTCTAGCGGCGATTTAGGTACACTTAGCCGCTTTCCCCGCCCGTCAATGCCCCTCAGCGAAGCGCAAGTCCAGTCGGTACTCCGCGGCCTCGTCGATCCGAACACCGGCAAGGATTTCGTCTCGACGCGCTCGGCGCGCAACGTATCCATAAACGGCGACGATGTCTCGCTCGACATCGAGCTCGGCTATCCGGGCAAGAGCCAGCATGAGCCGATCCGCCGGCAGGTGACTCAGGCGCTCAAGGCCGCAGGCGCCGGCAACGTCGCCTTGAAGGTGGGTTCGCGCGTCGTGGCGCACGCCGTGCAGCGAGGGGTGAAGCTGATTCCCGGCATCAAGAACATCATCGCCGTCGCTTCCGGCAAGGGCGGCGTCGGCAAGTCGACGACGGCGGTGAACCTCGCGCTCGCGCTTTCGGCCGAGGGCGCCGCAGTCGGCATCCTCGATGCGGACATCTACGGCCCTTCGCAGCCGATGATGCTCGGCATCGGCGGCCGGCCGGAATCCAAGGACGGCAAGAGCCTCGAGCCGATGGAAGGGCACGGATTGCAGGCGATTTCCATCGGCTTTCTCATCGACATCGACACGCCGATGGTATGGCGCGGGCCGATGGTGACGCAGGCGCTCGAGCAGCTGCTCAGGGATACGCGCTGGCGCGAGCTCGACTACTTGATCGTCGACCTGCCACCCGGCACCGGCGATATCCAGCTTACGCTCGCGCAGAAGGTGCCGGTGACGGGCGCGGTGATCGTCACCACGCCGCAGGACATCGCGCTGATCGACGCGCGCAAGGGTCTCAAGATGTTCGAGAAGGTCGGCATCCCGATCCTCGGCGTGGTCGAGAACATGTCCTTCCACCTTTGTCCGAAATGCGGCCACGAAAGCCACATCTTCGGTTCCGGCGGCGCGGAGCGCATGTCGAAGGAATCGGGCACCGAGCTCCTCGGCCAGTTGCCGCTCGACGAATCGATCCGCCGCCAGGCCGATTCCGGCCGGCCGACGGTGGTCGCCGATCCCGAGGGCGCCGCAGCCGAGATTTACCGGCGCATCGCGCGCCGCTGTGCGGTCAAGATCGCCGAGTCGCAGCGCGATATGACCTCCAAGTTCCCCAACATCGTGGTGCAGAACACCTGATGAGCATCAAGTCGGACCGCTGGATCCGCCGCATGGCGGGCGAGCACGGCATGATCGAGCCCTTCGAGGCGCGGCAAGTGAAGGAAGTCGCCGGGCGCCGCGTCGTGTCGTTCGGCACCTCGAGCTATGGCTACGACATCCGCTGCTCGACCGAATTCAAGATCTTCACCAATATCAACTCGACCATCGTCGACCCGAAGGCGTTCGACGAAAAGAATTTCGTCGACTACAAGGGCGACGTCTGCATCATTCCACCGAACTCGTTCGCCTTGGCACGCACGGTGGAGTACTTCCGCATCCCGCGCAACGTGCTCACCATCTGCCTTGGCAAATCGACCTACGCGCGCTGCGGCATCATCGTGAACGTCACGCCGCTCGAGCCCGAGTGGGAGGGGCACGTCACGCTGGAGTTCTCGAACACGACGCCGCTGCCCGCCCGCGTCTACGCGAACGAAGGCGTCGCCCAGGTGATCTTCATCGAGTCCGACGAGCCGTGCGAAACGAGCTACCGCGACCGCGGCGGCAAGTACCAGGGACAGAAAGGCGTCACGCTGCCGCGTATCTAGCGCGTCGGTTTTGGCGACTCACTATACCTAGTGGTGGCGGCCTCCTGGGGCCGCTATAGGGACCGTAAAGCGGTGTAAAAACGCCGGAAAAAATGCTTGACAGGCGAGGTCATGTCCCTATACTCCGCTCAGGTTTTTCATTCAATTTTTCCGAGGAGAAGGAGGTCATCATGACAAGCAAGAGGAACTCCTATCCGCTTCACGAAATTTGTGTGCGGGATATTCCTGAAACCTAGGTCCGTCTGACCGAATTTTTTGGGGGATTTGGAAATATGGGCGATCGCCCTCCAAGCAGCATCTCACGAGTAAGACAAAACGCCGTCCCGAAGCAGCAGCCGCAAGAGCAACTCTTTGACACGCATCCCGAGGTCAGCCTCGACTTCGATATCGTGCGACAGGCGGCAAGCCAGAAGTACACCCGACCGTTCCTGATCGTCGACACGGCCATCGTGCGCGAAAAGGCGCGCCGCTTCCGCGCGGCGATGCCTCGCGTGCGGCCGCACTATGCGGTGAAGGCCAACCCCGACCGGCGCGTGCTCAAGGTGCTGGCGCAAGAAGGCTGCGGCTTCGAGATCGCCTCGACCAGCGAGCTCGACCTGTTGATCGGCCTTGGCGTGCCGCCGGCGGAGGTGTTCTTCTCCAATCCCGTGAAGTCGCGCGACTCCATGGCGTACGCCGCCGCCAAGGGAGTGGAGTGGTTCGTCATCGACAGCCTCGACGAGATGCGGCGCGTCCACTCGGTGAAGTCGGACGCCAAGCAGTACCTGCGCATCGCGACGCCCAACATCGGCAGCGATTGGCCCCTGTCCGGCAAATTCGGCGCGGGAGCCGCCGATGCGCGCGAGATCATCGCGACGGCGGCGAAGACCGGCGTCGATCTCGCGGGGATCACGTTCCACGTCGGCTCGCAATGCCGCAACCCGGAGAACTGGCGTGTGGCGCTCGAGAAGGCGCGCACGCTCTTCGACGTCATGCTGAAGGCGGGTCTCAGGCCGCGCCTGCTCAATATCGGCGGCGGCTATCCCGTGCGCCATGTGAAGCCGATTCCTTCGATCGAGGTGATCGGCGCGGTGGTGAACGAGGGCCTGAAGGCCTTCCCCGGCGAGGTACAGGTCATCGCCGAGCCCGGGCGCTACCTCGTGTCGGATGCCGGCTATTTCGTCTGCCGCGTGCTCGGCACGGCTACGCGCGCCGGCAAGCGCTGGATGCACTGGGACGCCGGCCTATTCGGCGGCGTGATCGAGTCGAGCGAGGGGCTCAAGTACCGCATCCGCACGGACCGCTCCGGCCCCGACACATCCTGGACGGTGGGCGGCCCGACCTGCGATTCGGTCGATATCGTCATGCGCGACGAGCCGCTGCCTTCCGATTTGCAGGAGGGCGATTTCATCTACATCCGCAACGCCGGTGCCTATACGA
>C688J18823_10000615_pt1 | contig 20835 bp, 57 predicted proteins | sample HopSoiMetagenom1_FD_18823 | JGI IMG/M metagenome (IMG submission 18823) | reverse complement strand
AACACCGCTCACCCCTTGAAGACTTTGCAGATAACAAAAAGCAAAAGTAGGACACTAAAAAAGGGGATGAGATATGCAAGCGCACCCCAGCAAGCCGGAAACTGCACAATAACATACCCCATCCCCAAAATCACTGCCCAAGAAATAATCTTAGGCACAATCACAGCGACTTATAAACCTCTACAAACTTCTTAAGCTCAGCAATACGAGCCTCAAGACGCTTGATTTCATTTTCAGCAACTTCAAGCTTACCGCCAGAAGCATCGGTGAAAAGCTGATCCATATCAAAAGTCTTCATTACCGGCTTAATCACAGCGTTAATCTCATTGTCTTCAGGAAGCATATGCCAAGCCCACGAAGCGCCATACTCAATACTACCATCAGGATATTCAACACCTAGAGTAATGCCGCCTACGTTACGAACAACGTTAACGACAGTTCCTACCTTACCGCGCAGGTACTCTCGGTTGTCACCATCGTACATTACCTTACGCTTTTCGTAATTGTCAATAACAGTGTCAGTCATGATTTACCTCTCGTAAGCTTTACACGAAGTCTAGCATTAATCTGTGCCTTAGTAGGTTCAACCCAGCCATGCCAACCTGCACTCTTAACCCAACGCTGACAATGATCTTGCTTGGTAGCTCCGCACCATCGACAATCCATAGGTGATGGCGCTTCAGATAACTTAACATGCATCCAAAGTTTAGCCATAATTTCTCATTCTGTCAAGAAGGCGATTGCTGATAATTCCGGTACGTGGGTTGTTGAGATAACTTCCGTTGAAGTCAGAAGCTTTAAGCTTGCGACCGATACGAGACTCCACATGTTCAATGCAGAGCATACCAACAGGACCAAGGCCAGTCAACTTCCATGTCTCATTGACAAGCATATAATGCTCGCCCTGCTTTCCTGTGTCAACGCCACAGTCAAGACAAAGAAACTTCCGCCGACTAGCCTTAGCCATTTTAATCAATCCTTCAAGGTTGGCTTATGCTGAAGTCTACCACACTTGGAACAAACTCTAGACTGATAAGGTTTGTGAAGTTTTATACCGCTATCCCAGGAAGCATAAACCCAAGAAGTAGCATCGCCCCAACGTGACCATTTATGTATGTGCCACATACTATATCAATCCTTACGCGTAAGTAAACCTACGAGCATTTCCAAAGCATTCAATAGTGCCACGACGAAGGTTGTAGAGCTTAGCCTCAGTCTTACGAACACGCTTGGCCTGCTTCGGAGTCAGCGTAGCAGAATCAGAGCCACGCTGCAAGCGGAAAGCATATTCTTTATCCTCAGGGAGAGTCTTGCGGGTACGCTTACCCTGAGAACCAGCATAACGACCTTTATTACTGCGCACCTCACGCTCGTTAGCAAAGGTGGCCTTAAGCCCGTCAATAAAAGAGTCACCAGCGTACTGAGTGAAATCTCCCAGAGACTTTACATTACCCTTAGCGCTGTTATCAATTCCACTAGCAATTCTGTCGTTAGCTTCAAGAGCAGCGACTAGTTCAGCCTTCTTCATAGTGCTGAAACCCTTGATCTTGCGAGTCTTAGCCTCAGCCTTAAGCTCGGACAGCAGCATCTTAGCGTAATTCACAGTAAGCCTTTCGTTGTTGTTTGTAACACTAACTTAACAGACTCTCCCACGTCGTCGCAAGCTCTCTCTTGCTCAAAATCAGCAATTCTACTGCGATGCAGGCACTACGACACTCGGAGTCTTTCGCGCGGTGTACGTGCTCCCTAGGGCTTCACGTTTTGCGAACCTGTTAGCTTAGTCAATCCAATAAAAGATATTCTCTACTACTTCACCGAGCCAGTCAAGAGCACTACTTGAGCCGGAACTACTTTTACCCCGACTCATAGTAGCGTTTGCCCTCTTAGCTAGCTCTTTACACTCTCGACACTTTTTGGTGTGCTCTGTGCCGTGAGTAGAGCATCGCATTAGATTCCGATCAGGTCAAGAGTATCAGCGTAGATGGTTTCGGTGTCATCCCACATATCCTGCCAGTACTTCAGGCTAACAAGATCCTTCTCACGGGAGGCCTTCAGAATGTTGTTGATAATCTCAATCCAAGTGAATTCCATAATTCCTCCAGAGTAGAGTATATCTGATATGTAGAAACTGAATAACCGTGAGATTATCATTGTGCTGGTGAGAAGATTCGAACTCCTCGGCTCTATGTTAGCAGCCTACCATAACCAGACCATAAAACCTAGCTTGCAGTTGCATCGTTAGCACGCTGTAGCGCTGAAGTCCAAGTACTGCCGGTGTCCTGAAAATTCTGAAGGACACTAAGAAACTGTAGCACGTCTGGAGAAATTTCTTCGTCTGCTACATCCGTAATGAGTGAGTCATGTCGGTCATCCCAAGTTTCCATCAAAGTAAGAGGAACACCCTTGCGAAAAAGAATCTGACCTACGAGGCAGCTAGGCTGATCGTTGTGTACGTAAACGCACTTACCCACCTCATCATCAGGAGATGTGTAACAAAAATCATCAGGCTTGCTATTAACAATTTCCTCAGCCGTCAGCTTAACATCAGCAAGGGTGAGATTTGACAGGTCCACAGCGATTCTCCTACTTATTGAAGTTTAGTCTTGTTGGCTTGCTTACGCAAGTTCTTGGAACGTTCCTTATCAGATTTTTTCTTAGCGTCCTTAGCTAACTGAGCGGCAAGCTCTTGCTCTTTCTTAACTCGTTGAGCTTGCCGCTCAGTAGCACGTCGTTCTGCTCGTCTTTGTGCGTGTAACATGCTTAGAGCTTACTTAACCTCAGCAGCCTTGTCAAGCAGGTCATCAAACTCAACCGGGCCGTTACCCTCGTTCTCAAGCTCAAGCATCATGTCAAGAATGTGCTTGTCAGTCAGCTCAACACGCTCAGCCTCAAGCTGCTCAACGGTAGGCTCCTCATCATCGGTCAGGGGCTCAACCTCAACCATGTTGTCCTCTGCGACAATCTCAGGAGTCTCAACGACAGTAACAGCAATCTCCTCAACCACAGGAGCACCGGTCTCATTAACAGGGTGAGCCTTGTCGTAAGCCTCAACGATCTCAGCCTTAATACGACCACGGTCACCGATCTGGTAACCCTCAGCCTGTGCCCACTCACGAATCTTAGCGTTACGACCATCAGCCTTAACAGCAGGCTTAGTCACAACAGGAACCTCAACCTTGCGGGAAGCTGCAATGTACTTAGCGAGCTTGTCAAGGTGGTTCTGGAAGTGCTTACGGTTAGCCTCACCAAGCTCGATCTCAAGCTTCTCACCGATCATCGGGTCAAAGAAAGTAACAGTCTCGACATTAGCCTGAATGCGCTCGTCCAGCGAGTCAGACAGCGTGACGATCTCGATCTTAGCCATAATGATTTCTCCTAAGTTAGTGTTTGTCTTGCTGAGGTAAACTCTATCAGCCGGTATCGGCGATGTCAAACTCAATACTCGGGCGACTTCCTGCATAGGCACTCTTAGCTTTCGGCTAACCTATTCTCACAGCGGAAGTTCTTATCTAGTGCTAGGCCCGAGTCTATCACAATTCAGTACTCAGTCAACTTACTTCAAGTACTTCTTACAAAGATCTCGCCACTGCCTAGCAGTAATTTCTTTTCCGCTAGGTAGCTTGGCAGTTACTTTACCAGCTCCCACAAAATATGCAAGAGAAAGTTTGCTGAGATACGCAACATCTGCCGTACTCAAATCATCTTTAGCCATGATACCCTATCCTGTCAAAATAAAGCAGCAGGTCAAATTGTTATCTCAAGATTTACCTGAGTACGTCTGACCTGCTGCTTCATAACTTACCTCAAACTCGGCTGTATGTCAACACGTAGTTTTGATTGAAAACTCCATGGCTGCATGTGCCACAACTACGTGTTACGCGAGGCTTACGAATCATATGTGTAACCTTACCACAACCTCTACACACGGCCCGCCAGTTAGCAAGAGACGTAGTATCCACAGCGTCTTGACTGCATCGTTCGGCAGGCAAACCAAACTTACGCATCTGTGTTTGCCACACAGGACCGTGACCACGACCGGGAGTAATAGCATGAGCAATTTCATGCATGATAGTAACACGAACAGCCTCAGCAGTACGCAGAGCTGTTAGCGGCTTAGAGAGGTAAATAGTCTGCTCACGATAATTACACCTACCGTTAGTTCTTTTAGCGCTCATCCAGCCGAAACGATAGTGAGGGGCATACTTATGAATAAGCGTACGAGCAAGAAACTCAGCATCGTTCAAGTTCATGTAGGTAGCTTAATCCTTCGCTAAGAAGTTGTCAACTAAAATTTAGTACTTTTAAAAGGCCAGATGAGCACCTTACCGATCCAACTTAGCACAATCAGCGGTGCAAGTACAATCCAGGTAATTGCCCAATTTCGTTTAGCCTTATTCATCAACTCTTCACCTTATGCCAAGCCCAAACAATAACCAAAGCCAACACAATGAATCCTAGCACAGTTGGCGGGATAACGTTAATAGCTGACTCAACGCCTCCCCAAACAGTACCTACAAACTGAACTGTGTTGTCAATGCCAGTCTGAACGTCTTTGTTATCCATAAAGGTATCCTAACTTAGTTAGCTGGTTTACGCAACACAGCTTCTTTAGGGCCGTTTTGAGCGTTACACTTAACTCTGGTAGAAATCTGATGTACCAGAACACCCGAACGAGTATAGCCTAAACTCTTAAAGCAGTTTTGGCAAGTGCCTACTCTTTTAACTTTCTCACCAGCCATATAAACTCCTAAAATAAAAAAACGAGCATGACCTAGGATCAACCGCTTCTATGACACCATGTTTTTGACTATGTGCCAATTTGGCAGCCAGTACTTTAGTGTCTCCACGTACTCTAGGTCATGCTCGGGGCTCTCAATTAAGTATCACGATACCTTGCAGTGCCCAACTCTGTCAAGATACCAAGTTTGTTACTTCTGTTTACGAATACCTAGTTCTGATTCTATCTCAGTACCGGTAGCATAACCATCGTGACCAGAAGGTTTAAGATTGTTAATAACCTTATGTGCAACACCCTTGGTCTCGATCCTGCGACCAACATTGATTACATCATCTAAATGCACACCACGACCATCAGGACCTTGCCTAACAGACATCTTAAGCTTTTTACCCATTGCTTTTAGGCTTCCCAGGATAGTCGCATGAATGACCGAATTCGCCTATAGGCTTATTACAGATAGGGCATGTACGCTCATCTGTCACTTCCACTTAAACTTCTTTTTCATAAATTCACGAGCGCGAGATTCAGCAACCTTCTTATCGGGCTTCTCTCCACCCTTTTGCATCTCCGCATATTCCTTAGAGATACGCTTACGGAATTCTGCGGCTTCTTTACGTCCCTGCTGTTCCTGATCCTTTACGTACACGGTAGGATCAACTCCACCAGGAATGTGCAAAGGCTTACCACTAATGGCTGCGGCTTCCTCCCACCGACGAACCATAGCAGGATCAACACTCATGTCACCAGAATAAACAACCTTGCGCTTGAACATGCCCATCAGCTATTCTCCTCAGTTGTTTTCTTTTACTTTAGCTTGCTTAACCATCTTAGCTGCTACCTGCTCATAACGCAACCTATCAGCTTCACGAGCTTCAGGCTGGTCTTGCCCGTAGGTTTTGATACCGTTACATTGCGGCATACTACACACAGGATTTCCCTTCGTTGACTATACTATCAACTCTAGCAAAATCAACTTAGTGCGTCAACTTCTTCTATGTTATCTAGCAGATAGCTAACAAGCTCAGAAGTAGCCATAGCCTTGAACTTACTTGCTAGCTGAGACGCTACAGCATTACGGTCATAAAACTCAACACCCTTAGCGTAGCGGATAGACTCATTAATCACGAGTGAGATATAAGTATTTGCTATTACATCAGCGTGCTCTGTAATACTTACGTTCAGCGTTTCGAGCAATACTATCATATCTTCGCTCATACTGCCAAGGTCGTTACCGACAAGCTTTACTACAGCTTCAGCAATAGCAGTCTTACTAATATTACTATCATCTCCGGGCAAAAACAAAAGAGGCTCCCTAGTTCAGCTTGATTATTTCTCAAGCCTACCAGAAAGCCTCTTTGCTGTCTAGCTCGGCCAACCTGTATTAGAAACCTTGCGAACGTTAAGACGCTTACGCACAGTAGCAGTCGTGTAAGGTGCCATCTTACTGATTTCAAGCATGATTTCACAAGCCTCAGTAAGCGAACTAACTTCGCTATCGATAATCATAGTCCTGTCTGAATTCTCCACCAGAAGCAAAGAACCAACAAGCTGAGCCTGATTAGGAAACTTAACAGCCATAGCGATACTCCTAGGATTAATTTTCCAACATGCTGCCCAAAGTCTTAGGTGCTGGCTCTGGGCTTAATCCATACTTTACACGCTTAGCGTTACGTTCGCAAGTCCTGCACATGCGGCGAAGATGTCTACCTTTTCGCTGAGAAGAGACTCTTACGTTATCTCCTGTGAGCGCATGACCTTTTATGCAATGAGTCTTAGTCCTGTTAAACGATGATCTCTCGTTCATTAATTGCTCTAACGAATAGCTTGGAGCTTTTAACAATTCCTTATCACCAATTTTATTGGCATATCTTTTTTGAGCTTCAGAATGGCAAGGGCGACAATATGAGAAATTGCCTTTTGAATAGAAATCGAACATATTACATTTCTTACACGGTTCGCTTCTCATATTGTCTACCTCTCTGCGCTTATTTAATTGTTATCGGTTTCTTTGTATTCACTAATCTTAGTAGTGTGGAAATACCCGCAACCACCAGCAGAAACTAAACACTCATACACACGCTTTGGCTTATCGTCTCTATGTGAACGAGCATTAATCTCGTCTACTGCTATTTGAGCTCTGTAGCCTGTAGTAAAAAGAGTCTTATAAGGAAATTTCTCACAGACAGGAAGGTCGCGCTTTTCATCTTCTGCTTTAAATGTAGGCAGCCAATAATCCTCTTGTACTCGATTATTCTTTCTTGGCATTCTGTTCCTTTTCAAACTCTCGACGTACGTTATCCATCAACTGTTCTTGCTCAGCAGGATTTAATTGCCAGCCTGCTACTGTTTCGAGAGCCTTGATATAATCAATAAGCTCATCGTTTTCTGCTTGTAATGCTTTATTATCTTTCTCAAGCTGCCTAACATCAGGTTTGCTGTATGATGCATCTTTGCTGAGTGAAATGCCGCATACAATAATTATCCCAAAAAACAGAAGCATAAAAAATAAAGACATAAGGTTTCTCCTATGGAAATAGGCTCATCCTAGCGGAAGCTAGGATGAGCCTACCACAAACTTAAATTAAGCAGCAACCTTACGACGCTTGGTATCACGCTCAATCAACGGCTGCATACGCTCCCAAAGAGCTTGAGCACGATCACGTCCGTTCTGCTCACGAATCTCACGAGACTCCTCAGCAAGGGTCTCAGCTCGAATAGCCTCCATCATACCGTCATCGTTGGCACGGTACACAGTACCAGCCTCACGACAAGCATTGCACTTGGTTGCGCGACGACCACGACCGCTAAGAGCAACCGTAAAAGTGTTACCACACGGGCAATTCTCAAGCTTAGAGACCTTGCGATGGTCGGTAACATCGTTGTTTACAATGCACTCCCACTCAACGGAATTGCAATCATGAGTCTCAACCTCAGCAACCTTACGAACGGAAACAGGCTTAGCACTCTGATTGGACTTAAGCACCTCACGACACTTAGGGCAGTTAACTGGGGGGCGCCCACGCTTACGCTCGTAGGTAAAAGTACCCTCACACTCGGTAGAAACCTTGTCGCGGCAATCCTCAGTAATAACAGTGATCTTAGCCATGGTGGTTCCTCTCGCTTGGTTGTTGAGATCAGCTTACTTCATGGTTGCTACTTTGTCAAACTCAGAACACTTCAAGTTTTAGAGGCAGCCTAGTTGATTGAACATACATTGTTACAACTTCAAGAACAGGAGCAACAACGTTCTGCGCTCTAACTTCGTACTTCTGGTGTCGATGGTACCATCGTTTGGGCAGCTCTGCAATATCTCCAGAAATATACTCAGCTATGAATTCTGCATGAGCCTTAGCTACCTTACCACCAACTTTAATTACTACAGTATTATTCATTCGATCACCTTCTTTTTCACCAAGTGATCTGCTGGCATTTCGTAACTGCCCTGATCTGTGTGAAGTGTGACCCAGGGCTCTCCTGTTATGCCATCATACCATTCAGTGCGACGTTCTACTGTAGCAAAAGCAAAGTCTGCTAGATCATTATAGCAATATTCATCATCAGAGAAATCAAGTTCATCACTAGGATCTACGTCTTCAGCGAATATGCTTTTTACCAGATCAATACTCACTCAAGCTCCACAATCTTAATAGACTCGATTTCATCTAGCGTCAAATGAGGTGGCTCTTCACCAGAGCCAATAAGGTCCATGGTGTGATAAAAAATAATTCCCTCTACTTCACGCTCAGCATTCTTACGGAAAAAGAATCGCTTGTCATAATACTCACTGGAAATACCATCGTAGATGGCCCAACGCTTGATCTTCATACGCTCACCTTACATGAAAAAAGGCATCCCGTCAAGGATGCCTTTTGTTTGAAATTTATCGACCCTGGCAGGCAATACAAGTCTTGCCGCCGATTTTACCTTTTACGCAATGCGGGCACTTCTTAGCTGATTGCTTAATCTTAGTAAGTCGTTGATCAGCATTCCGCTTAGCAATAGCAAGCCTGATAGCATCCTGCGTAACTTTCTTAGCCATTAATTTCTCCTAGGCAACTAGCCAATAGTAGAGACTTATCCAAGCTAATACATTAACAACACCATGTACAGAAATAAACCACAAATAATACTTAGTAGGCATAGTCAAAGATGTATATCCTCTTTTTTCTGCCCACTTCACCGCTACTTGTCTAGCTACTATACCAGACACTATTGAAAACACAAGCCATACTGCTGTAGCTACTATAATCATACTTACGTCCTTCGATGAATAACTTGCTGTATACAGCAAGCCTACTCCGAGGAACATAAGTTGTCAATATTACCAGTCTACCTGCATCAGGTATTTTCCAGCAACAATGTGACCTTCAATAAATAGCCTGTGCATAATGTGGTCAAGTCCAACATCAGCAGTTGCACGATGATAGCCAGGTACATCACTCATGTCAAGCTGAGTAATATTTCCAGTCTCAATCCATTTAGCTACAATCTTATCATCATCGATATCAAACAGTTCAGATTCACCATCTACTGTCCATGTGTGATAAGTATAATGACCAATAAGCTCATCAGGAATCAAATCAAGAATTCTAACTTTAATTCCGTAAACTTCTTCAACGAGCTTTTCAAGCTTCGAATACATAAACACATGCATAAGCTCTGTCTTAAGCTTCATTTTACCAACTCACGTTAATGATGTAATTACCAGACTGAATGTAGCCATCAGTACAAAGCTGATTAAGAATATATCCTGTGCCATAAGGCCAGAATCGTCCATCCATAATCCACGCTGCGTGCTGCTGAAACTCTTCTTCTGTTACTGCCCCATGAGAGACAAAATAGCTAAGAGTGGAATCGTTGCTGCATTCTTCCATAGCTGCGATTTCAATCTTATGCCCATAACGCTCTTTGACAAACTTTTCAAGATCGTAGTATTCAACATAATTAGTAGTTTCAGTAACCATAGGCAGAGAATCCATTACCAACCTCGCTGTTCTTGACGCTTAGCCATAATATTGTCAGTAAGTGTATCTACCAAATTATCGTCAGGAAAAAGAGCAATCATAACACTGTGCTCGCTAGGTGCATAAGGACCACCAAACAGGTTTACAACGTTTCTCTGAGCCAGCCTAAGTGCTGTCTCAGCACGTACAGCACTACGCTCATAAGATTCCATAAGACTGTTAGTCAGATTGTTGGTAAACTTAGCATTACTTTCCATAAGTTTACCAACAAGCTCAAGTACTTCTGTTTGTTCGTCATCGAATGTCATGGCAGGAACATTACCAGGCTAGCCCTGAGCTGTCAAGACTAGCCTAGCTGCTGTTACTTAAGTTCATCCCATACCAGAGCCTCAGCTACCAGCACAGGATTTCCATCAGAATCATGATCTACCGAAAGCCTAGTCTGTTCTGGCATGTTAGTTTCCCAGAATTGGTCATCAGTAGGTATAGTAACTCTACCACCTAAAAGATGTACAAGCCACCAGATAATTTGTTCAGACTCTTCTATGTTTGCATTAAAAGATTCCATCAGACTGACACCTTACCCGTCAGTTTAGGATGATGGTTGTAGTCTAGCAAAGCAAAATTCTTTGGCTCAAAATCAAAAATACTATCTCTAACAGCATTAATCAAAGTAGGTGCTTCATAACCTTTTCGAGTTAACTGCTGCTTTACTTGATCGATATGGTCTGCATAAATATGCACGTTCGTCATGTCATGAATAAGAATTCCAGCAGTATATCCTGTAACTGCACTAAGCATATGAAGCAACAATGCATATTCAGCAATATTGTAAGGTACTCCAAGAAACACATCACAAGAACGCTGATGCAGTTTCATATTAAGTTTACGATCTTCTACATAAAGCTCAAAAGCCCAATGACACGGAGGTAAAGCCATTTCATTTAGTTGGTTAGGATTCCATGCACTGACGACCATTCGCCTGGATTCAGGATTGGTCTTCAGTTCATCGATAATCCAACTAATTTGATCTGTGCCCTCAATACTGAGAGGAAAGCCCATGTTAGACCAATTACCATTAAACTTACGCCACTGATGCCCGTATACTGGCCCTAATTCACCAGAATCATCTTTAGCCCACTTACGCCAAATAGTAAAGCCCATATCTGCTAGCTCATTAGCGTTAGTAGAGCCTTTAAGCATCCATAGCATTTCTGCCACAACATGCCCAAAACTTTGAGTCATATCTTTGGTAGTCAGTAAAGGAAAACCATCAGCCATATCAAAAACCATCTGATATGAGAACAGAGAAATCGTTCCTGTTCCTGTACGGTCTCCTCGTAGCTTACCTAGCTTTAAGACTGTGTCCGCCATCTTAGCATACTCTTCATCAGCTTTGCTCACTTGTTACCTCTCTGCGTAGTAGAATCTTGAGCTAAATCTAGCAGGCTTCGAGCTTTCTGCCTAGCCTTTTTATGTCTTGCTAACTCACCAGGCAAATGAAACTTGAGATTACACCAGCAAGATTCCTTAGTCACTATGCCTCACCTTCATACCTAGTCCGTTGCCGTAGACCTTTGGCTCACGCTCAAAGGCACCTCTAGCGGCCCTCAGCTTTTTTCCTAGCACCGAATCAGCCTTAACGGTACCTGACTCTAGCAATGCGCAAACTTCTTGGTAATTTAAATCTAGGGTCACTACTTCTTCCATGTGTTCCTCACAAGTCTAGGTTGGTAGGTTCTAGTCTACCACTCAATCCAAGTGTAGGTAAGTATGTTTTTCCTAGGGAAGGCTACTCGTAGAACCACCTGTAGACAGCTCGCCAAGCTTCATACTCTGTCTCGTCTGAGAACAACTCGCGTAGAGCTAGCCATAGTTGCTTGATCATAACTTCCTCCTGATTCCAAGTGTAGGTAAGTATGTAGTTCCTAGGAGAGGGAACGATTGAGAATCTGAGCTAGAGGCTGTTGCTTCAAGATAGGATCAAACACTTCGGACTCGATGAACTTTTCTCGGAGCACCTTGTATTCGCTGTAAGGAATATGTACAACGAAGTGCAACACCTGAGGTCCATGTTCGTAAGCATTAAAAATTCCATTAGTTACTGCGGTGACAGGAAACTCAACATCAGCCATCCTGCTAAGATACTGTGCTCGATACCAATCAAGAATTTTTGCTAACTCATCAAGATCGTAGCATTTAACCGGTACTGACTTTTTGAACAGGTCAAACATAGTGTTCCTCTCTAAAATCCAAGTGTAGGTAAGTATGTTCTCCCTTGGGAGGAGGGCCAGCTTACCTGAATACCCTCACACACTAGATCATAAATCAGATGTCAAATTCACCATCTTTGACGCCACCAACAAAAGCAATCCACTCATCACGAGTAAAAGCCAGAATAGGACCATTACCGTTTTGCTTGGTGTCTCGTACTAGAACTTCATCAGTTTCAGTCATAGTAGCCTCAACACAATTGCCTGAAGGATTACTTCGGGTGCTCTTGTTCCAAACACCAACCTCAACACAGTTGTTGCCACCATTACCATTACTGCGACTTGACTTCTTCCAGTTAATCATTGTTTCCTCTTTCTGTTGTCCTACACAATCCAAGTGTAGGTAAGTATGTTCTTCCTAGGGATGCAACTCTAGATGTCCTAGCCCTAGAGTAATTAAATCATTAAGACTTAAAGAGTTATCATAATTCATATAAGCAATATCTACAAAATCTTCATGTGAGTTGTGGCGGCATTCCATCAGTACTCCACCATCTTCATCACCTATAATTACTACGTAATCAGGAAACATTTTCTCAAATCCAAGTGTAGGTAAGTATGTTCTTCCTAGGAGGAAGAGACTACTGTGATGATACCTGTTTCAGTATCTAGCTCAAGATTTAGTTTAAGCTCTCTTGTACCACCATCGTAAACTCGTTCCATTACTTCATCAGAATCAACTTCATGAGCTAGTCCTGCATTTCGAAGGATTGCTTTGAAGTCATATTCTTCAGGGTAGGTCCATTCAACAAATCTAATTTTCATAGTGTGAACCTTGTATCTTTATCGATGACTGGTGTGACACGCTTGAAAACAACATAGCCATTATCAACAGTTTCAAAATTACCGTTGTTGTCGATCTTAGTTCCAAGGTAACCAGAATTCTGATAATCTTCTAGATCTTCGATCACCAGCAGATTATCACGACAAGATAGTGTACGCCAATGTCCTGCGCTCCCACGACTAAGAAACTCCTCAGCATATGTCTGTAGCATCTTCATTATCGATCTCCTCTAATTTAGATAATGAATTAGACATTCTTCCATCAGGAATGTAATCGTTGAAAAAGAAATCCATATGCAAATTCCTGATAACAAACCTAGCGTGATCCATGCTGGGAGAATTGATAGTCATTTCAATCACAGGATCGGGTGAACTACCTCCCCATAGTCTGTATCTATACATAGTGCTTACTCCTCAGTTTGAAGTGTAGGTAAGTATGTAGTTCCTAGGGATAGCGCTAGTGGAGCATTGTTGTACTCGAAGTAATCCTGAATACCAGCGCTATAAATGTGTTCAATAACCTTTCTGGCTAATTCAGCTTCTGTAAGTTCATAGCCGAACAGTTCTCTAAGTTGATTTACATCAGCGTTAACTTTAATGTTGAATTCCATAGTACTTCTCTCTTCTAGGCCCTTCCCTAGGCAGAACATACTTACCTACACTTGGATTTAGACTTCCTCAGCCTTGGTTACTCCATGAACTAGCTTCAGCTTATAGCGCTTATCAGCAAACTCACTGAACGCATCAGAATGAGTTACCAGGATGATTTGTGCTCTTGTCTTATCGATAAGCTCTTTGATGAACTCAGCTAACGGTCGTTCGAATTCTGCTGAGACATGACTGAAGCTCTCATCCAAAATTAGGACAGGATCAGTCTTACCTAAAAGCTGTACGACCAACCTCAGGAGGAACCCTACCACAGCAGCTAATCCTCCACCACGAGCATCCATGACAGGAGTCTCTACAGCACGCCCGTTAGCCATGCTAGATTTGACGAGGAATTTAACTTCGGGCGTCTTGCCCCTCTGGGTCTGCACAACATGAAATGACAAATTTAAATCATCTCCGAAAATAGCATTAAGCCCACGAGTTACTAATTGTTCGATAGTTGTTTGTGCGTCAGCTTGTCTAGTCTCACCTATAGATGCTAAAGTAATAGCTACTTTGTTGTAGAGGTCTACATCAGCAGAGGCTAGATCAATTTCACCTTTAAGCTTTACGCCGTTAGATGCAATCAACCTAGCCTCTGTAATGCGACGATCTACAACTCTGCGAATGCGCTTAGCTTTTTGTACTACAGAGTCGAGATCATTCAATTTTAGTCTCCTAGCTTTTCTAGCAAAGTTACATCAAGATTAAGTTTACGACCTACCCTAATCATTTCAAGTCTTTGTTTTTCTAGTTCACGAGTTTTATGGATATCATCGATTTTCTTTTCGATTTCACTTTTGGGCATATATGGTTGTAGTCCAGTGACAACTTTCTTATAAACCCACTGCCAACCAAATCCAAACATAAATGCAGGCCAGAAGAATCCACCAAGAAATGCTGCTACAGCCCAATCGTCTGAATCATATCTTTTAGCATCAGCCATAGCTTCAAGCATACGACGTTCTTCAGAATTATTATAATGAGACTGAAATTCAAGCCATCTATTGTAAGACTTGTTTACCGAACGCTGGCGAGTATATACTCCTGTAGTAAATCCTGCCATTGCATAAAACCCGATGAAAAGAAAAACTATGAATACTGTCATAACGGTCCCAGCTTCTTGTTGATGTAATAATTAACAACACAAGTACATAAAAATGCAACCAGCGGTATTGCTACGATAGGTGCTACTACCTTGATGGTTTCCTTATTTTGCTGAAAAGACTCTGCCCAAGATAAACTAACCTCAGGCAGGTCTTCATCGTAGAAATCTTGACTGCTCATACCACGATCCTAGCATGAGTGTCAAGGCAGGTCAAGTTGGGTTATCGACACTACCGCAGTAGTTCTGCTGTGCGTCCTGAGCGAATGCTACAGCATCATTTTCCTGAAGTCCAAACCCTACCACAGCTTCTTCTAGCAGGTTGGTTACTAGTGGGTTGTTAGTCCAGTCAGGTCCAGCAGCGTCTAATGCCTGACATACTCGGTTAGCAGCCTTCAAGATAGCATATTCAGGAATGTTAGGGTATTTCTGTCCCCAACGCATAGCAAATTGTGTGCCCGGAGTAGAAGGATCGCTAGCTGTTGCTGTAGGGGTTGGCTCAGGGTTGTTTGTAGGCTCAGGTGTTTCTGTAGCAGGCTCTTCAGTAGGCTTAGGTGTCTCTGTAGTATTATCTGGGGCAGGAACTACGACAGTAGGTACCTGAGTGGGGGTTGGTTCTGGGTCGTTATTAGAATTAGCACAACCTGCTAATGCAATAGACATGACAGCAACAACGCTGACTAATGTTTTCTTCATAGTTTAATCTCCTAAAATAGAAAAAGAGGAGCAGCCTTAAAAGCTACCCCTCAATGATTAACGATTAGTAATTTTAGATTGACGAGCTACAGCATGAATAGCTTCCATGTACTTACGATCAAGTTCTTGAACCTCAGGAGTAAGCCTGTCAAATTCTATTAGACTTTTATGTGAAGGATCTAGTCTATTCTTCCAGAATCCCCAAGCTTCATGCACATCTTTGAGACTAGTAGATTCACCCTTAGTGAGAACCAGCAGCCCATAAAGATCAATAAGCTCATCAGGGCAATCATTTAAAAGTATATTAAGTCTTTCAACAGTATTGCTGATATAGCTCATAAATACAATCCTTAAATTATTATCATGTAAATAAACTAACTCCACCTGGACCAATAAGAAGGCCAAGTACGATTAACCCTACGCCCCAGATAAAATCTCTTTGTAGCAGGCGAATTACGCCATACACAATAAGCACTACAGCAATAAGCCATAAGATAAAATACACCATAACCTCCAAATTAGTACATAACTTACTTATCTAATCGGTAGGTCATCTTGTTAAACGAGCGGGTAGATATATACCTGTAGTAGCATTAAATGTTTCATCTATGGGAATTAAAACAACTCTATCTTCAGGTCCTATATAAACTGCAAGCATATCCCAATCTTCAGGATTAAATAACGTTACAGCTACAGCATTATTAGCTCGTCGTGAGACCTGTTTTAAGCTAACACTCCAAGTCTCTTTAGTTTTAGTTTTACCCCTAGTAGCTGTATATTTAATACTAATTTTAATTAATTTTTTTTCTTTAATTGCAAGCATATCATATTTACTATTATCACAAAAAGGTAAATAAGGTTCGTAACCCTTAGCTATAAGCTCTTTTAGTACAGCTATCTCAGCTAAACGGCCTTTAGTCTTTCTATCCAACTGCAACTCCAATCTTACTTGCGGAAGCTAGACGATTTGAACGCCATGCATTTCTGCACGTTCTGATTAGCAATCAGACCCGTAGACCTCTACGGTTTAGCTTCCAAATAAAACAGGGAGCCCGATTATCTCAGACTCCCTTGAGTGTAACACCTACTTACGTTCCCCGCAAGTGCAGGTTTTCCAGTCATTAGGGTTAGGTAGGTCACAAGTACCACAAACCCAGACACCGATAACAATCATTTAGCTACTCCACAACTTTTACAGACTCGAATGTTAGGTGAATTAGTAGCTTGACACCACTTACATTCCCAATTCTTACTATCACTCATAATACGTGACGAGTTTTTCTTTAGGTGCGACTTCATAAGTTTCTCCATCAAGGTAACCACCATCGTAGCTAGCGTACCAGCCATCCTTGCGGAAATAACGAGTTGTCTCACCGTCTGAGATAGAAATAACCATCCAATACTGGTCACCTTCTCCCTCACCACCGTAGCTGGAAACTATCTCACCTGTCCAGCCATCACGAACACCCTTGCCACCTTCACCATGAAAATGCTGCCAAATACTGTCTGTATCAAAACTTTGAAGTTCAGTAATAGGTACATAATCTTCTTTGACAGAATCATAAACTTCAGTTTCACCATCAAAGTATTCTGAAATCACATAATTTTCAAAGGTACCTTCACGAGCAGTACACCATGAATAGCCTTTTTGATTGTCCCAGTCACCGTAAGCAATTAGCTCAAGAGCTTTTGATACTGCTTCGGTAACAGTCATTTCTGCTAAGGTAGTCAATTTAATTCCTTCCAAGACAAGGACCACTATCCTTGCTTAAATTTGTAGTAGTCTTAGGACAATATCTACACTTGTAATAATACTTGCTTCGAACATAGTAATATTCATGATCTCGCATAATTATTACTTAGCTCCTGGGCAAGGCCCTTGTTCACTGCTTGGTGTTTTAGATTTCTTAGGACAGTTCTTACATTTCCAGATAGCTTCACGAGTTATATACGCATAAACATGGTTGTTGTTCATTAGTATTTAGGATTCCTTTTACGCACTTCAGTATCAGGTTTTTGACGAGGACACGTTAAACCCTTAGCCACACCTATAGTAGGATTTTTAGTTGTGCCAGTGCAGTAATCACATACCCATTTTTCATGTTTAATGTATTTCCAGTAATGTGCGTAGCCTGTATTTCTAACTAAACCCATATCAGACAGACTCCCAAGTGTAGATTGTTTTAGGAGTAGCTTTAACTTCAACGATGCTATCGATGTTCCATTCCCAACCTTCATAAGAGTAATAGCTACCTGAAAGTTTAAAAGTATTGGTTTCACCGACATTGTCTGTTACTTTGAAAACAATAAAGCAATCATCTGCACTGGTGTTTCCGTAAGAATCATAAGACCTGTCTGTCTCTTCCTCAACGATCTCGATGTCCCATTCTGGCACAGTAATTACTTCTGAAGGAAGGCGAAGTTTATAGCCCTTATAAGCAGTACTGGCTAGATCGTTAATATATTCGTAGTAGTAATCTTCATCAGCAGCTTTAAATTGCTCGAACAGATCTTTGAATTGGTTTGCTGTAATCATCTAATCATTCCCATACTGTAGCTGTAACAACCTTGGGCTTTACTTCACTGAGAGTACCATCGTACCAATTAATTTCTCCATAAGAATCTGCTGTTCCGGTTTTCTTGAAGAAACGATCACCATAACTTAGAATAACGAAGGTTTCAAAAGTAGTACCTTGCCCGTACTCACCTTCACCAAAGTAGCTGCCTTCCATCTCATCAAAATGAGGCTTCAGTTTACGAGCAACTAGAGTTACTGGATTAATTAGATTAATATCAAATATGCTATTGTCAGGATATCCCCAACGAGAATCTTCTGATTCAAATTTGCTCCAATCAGGAATTCTAGTTTCAATAGCTTGAATAACCGCAGCACTAGATTCGTCAGAAATTTCACTATTACAGTACTTACATGTTGCCATTTAAATTATCCTTTATATTCGTCTGTGTCTTTGCAACGTTTGCAGGTTACTCTGCTCTTTTCAAAAGTGTGGAATACACCCTTTTTACGAATATCAGTTCTACACGCTGTTCTAAGATATTGAACTTTGCTAGTTAGGTGAATAGTAAGAATAGCAATACCAGCCATTTAGCTTCTCCTACTCTTTAAATAAGCTTTAAGCATAAGACACTCAGTGCAATTAATTAAATTCCAGTTGATGTTAACAGGGATGTTGACTGAATTTTTACCACAACCTGTCATAGCGTTGGCATTTCTTCTAAAATGAATAGTAGCAGCCATCAGAATTCTCTTATCTCTTTATCAGCAACTTCTTTACAACTGCGGCAAGTAACTTGAACCCAGCGCTTTGTTACCTTCATCTCAGCAGTAATTTTAGCAAAACATGTAGTCTTACCGTTACCTTCGTCATAATGAGTACTCACATCATACCTTTGTTATTTTTATCTAGGGGAATAAGGCGATCCATTTTACTGTAATGGATACTCATGTAATTGTGTGGCTTACAGAAATACTGGAAATTATCTACAATAAATCTAGCACTCTTACCTTTAGTAAGACTTGTAATTGTTTTACGCAGAGCTAGTTTCCAAGCAAGTCCAGGTGAGAACTTGTATTTTGTAGGAATCATCCAACGTTCTAAAGCAGTAGCAGCGATTTCTTCACGAAACAGCATTACCTGCTCGGTGAAGTTCAAGCCTTCCCACAGTTTAACAGGATCGATGTCTACTGTCTCACCGTCTTTAAGGATGCGTTCGTACATGGCATGGTCGCCATAAGCTACTGACGAATGGATAGAGTCGTGATCGTAGATACGAACTACCGCATCATCAAAGAAATCACCAGCAGCTTGAGCTAGATTCATTTTTTTCTTACCATGAACCTCAGTCCATACAGGATATAGAAGCTTATGCAATTCCATATCCAACTTAGCGCCATGATTTTTGAGAAAAATAATATCTTTTAAATGTTTATCCCAGGAACCATTTTTAAGTTCCCAATAAGCATGAGAAACCTTAATAGTGTAAAGTTGATCTGGTGTAGCCATCTCCCACTTAGCAGTTTCAAAAATAGTTCCACGCCAGCTCTCATGCCAGAATGGTTCTACTTCACCCACCTTGGCTTTAAGGTAGCTAGGAACCTGCTCAGGAGGAGCGAAGAAATCTAGATCCTTGGGTTCACGCGAATCTGAGAAATTAAAATGTAGGGCTGTTGATCCAATAATCAATGCCATTTAAATCTTCCTATTTTAGTCGAAGAATCCTGGCTCTACAGCAAAACCTTCACTAAGCCCAAGCTTGAGCGCTGCGAAATGCAAGCTGCAAAGATTGACAGGAATAATAATGTCCTCTGCTGGTCTAAATCCCACACCCCAAGTTGGGCGTAGTTGACAACCATCAAAGGACTCATCGTTGTTTCGCTGTGCTGTCACAATAGAAGCATAGTCAATAGAATTACAAGTAATTCCTAACACATCTATTTGTGTATCATCTAATCGTGTAGCTGTAACTGCTAACATATAACTCCTATTAACTTTTAAGAGCGGAAGGTGAGGGATTCGAACCCCCAAGGCTTTTACACCCCACGCTTTTCAAGAGCGCTTGCCACACCAATGGTAGACCTTCCAAGATACCTGCGTGAGCAGGCCATATTTAATTATATCAGTTTTCCCAGCTTAACTCAACTGTAAAATCAGTTTCTTCCAGCATCTCTGCTGGATAATTTAGCATGTTCTTACGATCGATCTCTAGCATTTCAACAGGATCGGTTGTGTCATAGTTTTCCTGAGCATCTGCCATGTCAACTTTGTAGTAACCTTCGATGACAAATTTAACTGTACGAATGTTTGTCATCAGCGAATCTCAGGCTCAGGAATAATAGTAGAAGGCTTGAAAATCACCTTATAGTGATTAGGACTTACATTAGAAGTGTCAAGCTGCTCATACCACCACAGTACATTGTCAGACTTACCTAGAGCATTGCGCTTGTATTCTTTACCGACCTTACAAGTTACTGTCATACGATTAGCATCACCAGGATCTACAGAACAGAAACCTTCTACAGACATAATGTACTTGTCTAGAATAGCATTGTAGAAGACTACTCGACGGTTAACTTTAAAGTTGTCTGCATCCTTGTTAAGATTCTCGTTAACTACATCAGCATCGTTATCACATGCTGTAGCCATACCTAGTGACATACCAGCAATAGCGAGTACAGCAGCATACTTAGCAAAACGATTGCGCATTCAATTTCTCCAAATCAATTTATAGAAGACTAGCTAGACCAATGCCTGCCAGCATAACAACACCAACAAGTGCTAAGATTGCTATAAAAGCCATGAGATAAGCGAAAATGAAAAACCAGTTCTCACCCAATCCATCCTCCAATATGAGTAAGCACATAAATAACAGCCCAGATAGATACTCCAGCTAGGCCAAGATATACAATACCTGTAATAATAGCTCCGGCAATGCCGAACTTCATTATTCTACCAAAAAACTTATCAAAATCATCATCGTTATTCATGTGAGAGCCGTGGGACTTGAACCCACCTGGACCAACTACGGCATTATATTCCCCCGCTTATAAGACGGGGCCGATACGCTCCCAAGTTACCGAACTTTCTTGCTCGGTAAGACCTACCTTAC
>C688J18823_10000614_pt1 | contig 20846 bp, 18 predicted proteins | sample HopSoiMetagenom1_FD_18823 | JGI IMG/M metagenome (IMG submission 18823) | reverse complement strand
CATCCGGACCCAAATCAGGTCTTAAAATTTCTCGAACAGTTTTTCCAATAGTTTCTTCTTTTTTCCAGCCAAATACATCTTCTGCGGGCTGGTTCCAATCCGTAATGGAGCGATCTAAAGAAATGGAGATAATAGGATCATGTACATTACGCACAATACTGCTAAGAAATTCAGAATGGTCCTCCGCTTTTTTTCGCTCCGTAAAATCCCGAACAACTTTTGTAAAGCCAATAATAGTATTGGTTTCGTGTTCATGTAAGGCCGTAAGAACACTGCTTACCCATATAAGGGTTCCATCTTTCTTTTTTCTCCAACCCTCCATAACAACTTTACCCTTTTCTTTTGCTTCGGCAAGGACTGTTTCAGGTAAACTCCTTTCGCGATCTCCTGGTAAAAAAAACATCCTGAAATTTTTGCCAATCACGTCTTCTCTTGCATACCCTTTTATTCGCTCGGCTCCAAGGTTCCAACTCTTGACATTTCCCTGCAGGTCAAGTAAAATAATTGCATAGTCTTCTATCTCTTCTATCATTTTGCGATAGATGTTTTCATCTGAAAGCAGCTCCTTTGCGGAAATTGGTTTTTCTTTCATTGTTAAAGTCAAATAAAAAAGCGAGTAAAGAATTTAAATCGAGGTACTAATTAATTCACAAGCGCGACAAAAAAGTATGTGTAATACTTTCCAAACATATTCAAAATTTTTCAAATTATAAACTATGAAGTCGCATGTTAATTTTAAAAATAAAAACGAGGAAACTTATTCCTCAATGTTTACCATTAAGTTAACAATAATTTTTAGAAAATAAAAAAAATAGAACTGGAAAAGCTGTCCGCCTCGGCGGATAACTTTTATAGAGAATAGTGCTAATCCGCTTGTAAAAATGGATAACGATAATCAATAGGGGGTGAAAACGTTTCTTTAATGGTTCGTGGGGATACCCAGCGCAACAAATTGATCATAGAACCCGCTTTATCATTGGTTCCGGAGCCGCGTGCACCGCCAAAAGGTTGCTGTCCCACAACAGCCCCTGTTGGTTTATCATTAATGTAAAAATTACCAGCTGCATTGCGTAATGCTGTTGCTCCTTGCTCAATCGCATAACGGTCCTGTGAAATAATACAACCTGTTAATGCATAAATAGAAGTTCCATCCACCGTTTTCAAGATTTCCTCATATTTATCTCCATCGTATACATGCAATGTTAATACAGGTCCAAATAACTCTTCACACATTGTCACATATTTTGGGTCTTTGACAACAAGAATCGTAGGCTCTATGAAATAACCTTTTGATTTATCATAATGACCACCGGCAACAATCTCAACATCTTTATCTTTTTTAGCTGCATCAATGTACTTGGCTAATTTATCAAATGATTTTTCATCGATTACGGCGTTGATAAAATTGGTAAAGTCTTCTGTTGGGCCCATTTTAAATGACTTTAAATCGGCTGTTACTTGTGCCTTTACTTCTTCCCAAATATTGGAAGGTACATAGGCCCTTGATGCCGCAGAACATTTTTGTCCTTGGTATTCAAAGGCGCCGCGCGTAATTGCGGTTGCAACAATTTTTGGATCCGCAGATTTATGTGCGAGTATAAAATCCTTTCCACCTGTTTCACCAACAATACGCGGATATGTTTTGTACTTATGAATATTGTTTCCTATAGTTTTCCAAATATTTTGAAATACTTCTGTAGAGCCTGTAAAATGAATGCCTGCAAAATCAGGATGAGAAAAAATAACATCTGCAGCATCAGGTCCGGAAGGATAAATAAGATTAATAACACCCGCTGGTACACCTGCTTTTATAAATATTTCCATTAATACATTGGCTGCGTATACTTGTGTATTGGATGGTTTCCAAACAACAACATTACCCATCAATGCACAGGATGATGGTAGGTTTCCGGCAATAGCTGTAAAATTAAATGGAGTTAATGCATAAATAAATCCTTCCAATGGACGTTGCTCTACACGATTCCAAACCCCAATACCACTTCCTGCAACAGGGGGTTGTTGTTTGTATATTTCAGTCATGTACAATACATTATATCTTAAAAAATCAATAATTTCACATGCGCTGTCAATCTCCGCTTGGTATGCATTTTTACTTTGTCCCAACATGGTAGCTGCATTTAATTTTGCGCGATACGGACCCGCAATTAATTCAGCAGCCTTTAAAAAAATACTTGCACGATGTTCCCAAGAAAGCGCCTCCCATTTTGGTTTCGCTGCCAAGGCAGCATCAATTGCTTGTGTTACATGGTCTTTTGTGCTTTTATGAAAATGACCCAATGTATGTTTATGATCATGGGGGGGGGAAAGACGAATTTTGTCATTGCTACGAATTTCTTTTCCTCCGATATACATCGGTATATCTATTTCTGTTGATCGTAAACTTTTTAGCATCGCCTGTAACTCTTTTCTTTCGGGGCTTCCAGGCGCATAGTTTTTAACGGGTTCGTTTACAGGTACAGGAACAGTGTAAAATCCTTTTGACATAGTGTGTTTTTTTATAGTGTAATTGGTTGAAAAAAGCACCAATCTTATTTTTTTAAGCATGCAAATATACGAAAAAACGAAGTTGATTTTTGCAGTTTTTACATGACGTAATGATCAGTAAAATCAAATAGCTTCAGTTTAATGGTCTTAATTTTTAACACCTATAGTATATTAGCTCTAACCGATTCTTTTTTGCACAAGCAGTTCTACTTTTTCGTATAATTGTAGTGGAGTTGAAGTTCTCCAAGCAATGTCATTTAATTGTCCACCCGAAATAATATAGTAATCAATATTGGCACGTTGAAATTCATCCAATACATGCTTTCTAAAATTCATAAATGCAATCCATCCATCTTCTACTTCTTCAAACCATTCCTGATAGTACTCATCATCGGAAGCATGATAATTCAAGACATTTTCACCGATTAAAATAAATTTTTTTATTCCATTCAGCATGAGTTGTTCAATTATATCTCGTTTGAGCAACATAATATCGTTATTAATGCAATCATTCCATTCACCAATTAATTCAATAATCGCATACCCTTGTTCATAGTCAGCAAACAGGATCTTTAAATATAAGGTAGGCGAGTCTATATCATCCCATTGAGGATGAATCAGGTAATTGTAGATGGCATTGGTGTATTCAAATTCACTGTATTCACGCTCATAAAAAGGGGAGCGTTCATCTTCAGAAGCGATATACAAATGTCGCCAATTATAAAAAGGTTCAATATCTTGCATTTGAAAAAATAATCAAATTGGGATTTATATTTTAATAAGAAATCTGGCTAACCACTTTTTGTAAAATCTCAAAAGTGTTTTCAGCCATCAGATTTTCCTTATCCATTGTTGGATTTACTTCACAAATTTCAAAACAGCATACTTTTTCATTCTGAACAAGACGTACACATAAACTGCCAGCTTCTTTTTCGGTAATTCCGTTGCGCACAGGAGTTCCTGTTCCCTTAGAAATAGAAGAGTCCATGCTATCCACATCAAACGAAATGTAGATTAAATTGCAATGATTTAAATGAGCAAGGGCATCACGAGATATTTTTTCAACCCCATTTCGTTTTACTTCGGCTGTTGTAAAGGTTTTTACTTTGTGCTTTTTAATAAGATAGGTCTCTTCCGGTTCCACATCCCTTACGCTAATGTAAACAAGGTCCTTATAGGTTATTTTAGGACTCATACCCCCGACTTTTTTTAATTGATTCCATAAATCCATGGTTTCTTTATTCAGCGTATTGATTTTATTCTGAATGTTATCCTCTCCTAAAATAGCTGCTACTGGCATTCCATGCATGTTTCCGGTTGGAGTGGTGTAAGGGCTGTGAATATCAGCATGTGCATCTATCCAAATAACTCCGAGTTTATGTTTTGGATAAGCCATTTTTATCCCGGCAATGGTACCACCGGCAGTGCTGTGATCACCCGCGAGCACAATGGGGAAATAATTCTTCTTAAGTGTTTGAGAAACCTGGTTAGCCAACCGTTCATAGATTGGGATTAACCCATTTATGCGCTTTGCATAAGGTGTCTTTGGAAATTCAAAAAGCAATTGATTTTCGGTCTTTATTTCTATGGATTCGATATTTTTAAACATGTTACTTCCATAGTCCAATGCTGCAATTTTAATAGCATCTACCCCCATGCTAGCCCCTCTTGTCCCTGCACCGATTTCTGATTTAACTTCAATGAATTTTACTGTTTTCATAAGATGAGATGATTTTGATTGAAAAAACTATATTTTTTTAGCAGTAACTTAAGTGTTACCCTAAATTTTATATTTAATTTACTTACTTGTGGTAAAAAATATCAAAGTAAGTTACTTACATTTGTATTAAATTTTAATTGCTTAAATAATTACGCTTTATGGATAATAAATACCGCGATTTAATTGAACAAACGTTCGATTTTCCTCAAGAAGGATTTAATGTGATAGATGACGAACTTTACTTCTATGATATTCCGTTGATGGATATTATTAAGAAATATGGTACCCCATTAAAAATTACGTATTTGCCAAAAATAAGCGCCCAAATTCAAAAAGCCAAAAAATTGTTTAATGTGGCGATGGCACGTGCCGACTATAAGGGCAAATATACATATTGTTATTGTACCAAAAGCTCTCACTTCTCTTTTGTATTAGAAAAAGCATTGTCAGAGGATATTCATCTTGAAACGTCTTCGGCTTTTGATGTGCCAATTGTTAGAGAATTATTTAAAGCAGGTAAAATAACAAAAGATACTTATGTAATTAATAACGGCTATAAAAGACCATCCTATTTAAAATACATCAGTGAACTGGTAAACGATGGATTTGTAAATGCAATTCCCATTTTAGATAATAAAAACGAATTGCCACAACTTGAAAAAATTTGTAAAAAGAAATTTAAAGTTGGAATCCGTGTGGCGACAGATGAAGAACCTAAATTTGAGTTTTATACTTCTCGTTTAGGTATCCGACAAGCAGATATTATTGATTATTATCACAGTCACATTAAAAACAGTTCGAAAGCAGAACTGAAAATGTTACACTTTTTTATCAATACAGGTATTAAAGATACAACCTATTATTGGTCAGAACTTACCAAGTGTATCAATGTTTATTGTGATTTGAAAAAAGTATGTCCAACACTTGATTCGCTCGATATCGGAGGAGGGTTCCCAATTCGTACTTCTTTGGGTTTTAGTTACGATTATTCTTACATGGCTGACGAAATTATTCAAAAAATTAAAAATATTTGCGACGAGCGTGATGTAGATGAACCGCATATTTTTTCTGAATTTGGCAGTTTTACAGTTGGAGAAAGCGGGGCAGCTTTATATTCAATTGTAGACATTAAGAAGCAGAATGACAATGAGTTGTGGTATATGATTGATAGCTCTTTTATTACAACATTACCAGATACATGGGGTATCAAACAAAAATTCATTTTATTAGCAGTTAACCATTGGGATAAGGAATATCAACGTGTCAATTTGGGAGGCTTAACTTGTGATAGTGAGGATTATTACAATGCAGAATCGCACCTCAATCAGGTGTATATGCCTATTGTAACAGAAAAACAAAAACAGCCGCTTTATCTTGGCTTTTTCCATACAGGTGCTTATCAAGAATCTTTGGGTGGATATGGTGGGATTCAGCATTGTTTAATCCCAGCTCCAAAACATATAATTATTGACAGAGATGAAGAGACGGATGAAATCTCTACCCGGTTATTTGCGAAAGAACAGAGCTTTAAATCTATGCTGAAGACCTTGGGATATTAAGGGTATTTTGTTCGTTTTTTTTTGTGGATGATCATTTATTCGCTATTTTTCCAAAATATTTGCAAACCAACTCATTCGCACTCATAAAAAATTAGTCGTGGAAAAATAAATGAAAAAGCGCTCAATATTATTTGGACTTATTGGGATGATAATATGGGCTGCTGGTTGCAAAGAAACGGATGAAAAATTCATTTCTGAAGGCGAGATTGAATATAGTGCTAAAGTGATTGATCAAAGCAATCCGATAGCTTCCATGGCTCCAAGCAAAATGACCATACGCTTTAAAGCAGATAAATCCTGTGCCGAAATGAGTACCGGACTTGGACTCTTTAGTACTTCCTTTATTTCTGATCCAAGCGAAAAAACAGTAACACAATTGGTTAAAATTTTGAATAAGAAATTCATGCTTATTCAGAATGAAAAATCAATTGAAAAGGAAAACGCTGTTTATTCATTTCGTTTTATTCCAACCAAAGAAACAAAGCTAATTGCAGGGTATAACTGTACAAAAGTTCATGTTGTTCCAACTGATGAAACCATGCCTCCATTTGACCTTTATTATACAGATGAATTAAATATTAAAGATCCTAATTTTGCCAGCCCATTTAAAGAAATTAAAGGTGTTTTGATGGAATACCAAATGAAAAAATTCGGCTTGGAAATGAGATTTGAAGCAAAATCCGTAAGAAAGGAGCTTATTGAAGACAAGTATTTTCAAATACCTACCGACTACAAGACCGTATCCGAAAAGGAAATGAGAAGGATTTTTGAGGATTTGCAGTAGCACGCAGTAGGCCTCCGCTCTTCGTCAGCCACAGCTTTAGCGAAGGTTGAAAAGCTACGTCCTACGTGATAGACTTCCTGCCCCCATCAATTAATATCCTGAAATCAGCTGTTTTCCTATAATGTAATTCACAATGTACCGTTTATAAGATTTTGCGATTAATGGTCTAATCTTTTGACCATTTGTTAATTTTGATTGATTAAACGGATAATAATGAGTGAACCTAAGAAAAATAGCTTAAAAAATACACTGAAAGAGGAGCATTTAGGAGAGAAAGAGAAAGGTTCTGAAAAGGGAAAGTCGAAATCTTCAAAAGATGCTGATTCAAAGGAAAAGAGTGGTGCTAAGGCGAACACTTCTAATGCTTTGGTTGGTAAAATAAACCGGTTTTTTGCGTTTACTCAAAATGAACGTTTTCAAAAAATAGTTGGATTAACACTCTTGTTATTTGCGGTTTATCTCTTTATCGCCTTTACTTCATTTGCCTTTACCTGGGAAGTTGATCAGGATAAAGTATTAGGTGATTTATTTTCACCGGATGTACGTGTTGAAAACTGGCTAGGGAAATTTGGAGCATACATTTCCTATGTTTTTATCTACAAATGGTTTGGATTTCCTTCCTACATTTTCTCGTTCTTGGCCTTTGTTACCGGCTTAAGGATTACATTTAACCTAAATGTGCTTAACCTGAATAAAACCTATTTATTTTCATTTTTCTTTTTGGTTTTTTGTTCCATTACATTCGCCTATTTTTTCAGCGATGTTCTTTTTTATTTGGGCGGATCTTTTGGTTACACCATGTGTGCTAAACTTAATGCTACGTTAGGAACAATCGGTACAGGTGTTTTATTGGTTTTTTCATTTGTTGTTTTTTTAGTAGCAGCATTCAATATATCTTTTGATTTTAAGAAAAAAGAAACCCCAGTTCAGGAACCGCCACTTTTAGCAGAGGAAGAAAAAATAATTGCAGTAAACATTTTTAAAACTGGTGTTGATCAACCAATACAGGAAGAAGAAATAGACGAGGAGGAAGAAGAGGAGGAAGCTGTTGACGAGTCTTTTGCAGTAATGAATGAAGTGAAAAATGCAATTGTTGAAGAAGCGGAAAAGCTAGATATGAAAGAACCGCTTGTACTTTCCTCCGAAACAGATGATGTGCAATTTACAGTAGAGCAGATTGAATCCACAGAAGCAGAGCTTACACCCGAACAACTTGCAGAAGCATTGGTACAACAAGCAGGAGAATTTGATCCTACACTTGATCTATCATCTTACCAGTTTCCCCCTATCGACTTACTTGAAAATTATGGTGGTTCCAAAGAAATTGTAATCAATACCGAAGAGCTGAATGCAAATAAAAACAAGATTTTAAAAACACTTGGTGATTACGGAATTGAAATTGAAAAAATAAAAGCTACAGTTGGACCAACAGTTACCTTGTATGAAATAGTACCAGCTGCCGGTGTGCGTATTTCTAAAATTAAAAACTTAGAGGATGATATTGCGCTCAGTCTTTCTGCATTAGGTATCCGTATCATTGCACCCATTCCAGGAAAGGGAACAATAGGAATTGAAGTTCCGAATCAGAATGCTGAAATGGTACCGATGCGATCGATTCTGAGTTCTGAAAAATTTCAGAATACAACAATGGACTTACCGATCGCGTTGGGAAAAACAATTAGTAACGAAACGTTTATAACGGATCTTTCAAAAATGCCGCATCTATTGATGGCAGGGGCAACAGGACAAGGTAAATCTGTTGGATTAAACGCTATCTTGGTTTCTTTACTTTATAAAAAACATCCTTCACAAATTAAATTTGTATTGGTTGATCCTAAAAAAGTGGAGCTTACGTTATTCAATAAAATCGAACGTCACTTTTTAGCAAAATTGCCTGACAGTGCTGAAGCCATTATCACCGATACAAAAAAAGTAATTCATACATTAAACTCTTTGTGCATCGAAATGGATCAACGTTATGATTTATTGAAAGAGGCACAAGTGCGTAATTTAAAAGAATATAATGCAAAATTTGTTGCGCGTAAATTGAATCCCAATAACGGACATAAATTCTTGCCCTATATTGTATTGGTAGTGGATGAGTTTGCCGATTTAATTATGACAGCCGGTAAAGAGGTGGAAACGCCAATTGCAAGGCTTGCACAATTGGCACGTGCAATTGGTATTCATTTAATCATTGCCACACAACGACCTTCCGTAAATATTATTACTGGAACAATTAAAGCCAATTTTCCTGCACGAATTGCCTTCCGTGTAACATCCAAAATTGATTCAAGAACAATTCTTGATTCAGGAGGAGCTGATCAATTGATTGGAAGAGGTGATATGTTATTATCTACAGGTAATGATCTTATTCGATTGCAATGTGCATTTGTAGATACACCGGAGGTTGATAAAATTTGTGATTTTATAGGTAGTCAAAGAAGTTACCCTACTGCATTTATGCTTCCTGAATACATTGATGAAAATGGCGAAGGAAGCGGAAAAATGGATGATCCTTCAGAACGGGATGGTTTGTTTAATCAAGCTGCTGAAATTGTGGTGTCAACACAACAAGGTTCTGCCTCCTTACTTCAACGAAGGCTCAAATTGGGCTATAACAGAGCCGGCAGGATTGTAGATCAGTTGGAATCAGCCGGTATCATTGGACCTTTTGAAGGATCCAAAGCAAGAGAGGTATTAATAAAAGATATGCTATCTTTGGACCAGTTTTTGAATAAAACTGACAGTTCAACAAAATAAAGCAATTAAATCTATGAAAAGAGTAGTGGTGATGGCACTTTTAACTGCCAGTTATTTTACGACAACTGCACAAACTGACCCCAAAGCGAAAGTCATTCTTGATGACGTAAGTGCAAAAACAAAATCATATACATCCATTAAAGCAGACTTTAGTTTTGTAACCGAAAAAAAGGACAAGACAAAAGACACGCAGAATGGTAAAATCCAAATCAAAGGCAGCAAATACAAATTAGAGATTCCTGGTCACGAAATATATTGTGATGGAAAAACAGTTTGGGATTTTATTAAAGATGCGAATGAAGTTCAAGTAAAAGATATGGAAACAGGTGGAGAAGATGCTATCAATCCAAGTACAATTTTCACCTACTATGAAAAAGGCTTTAAGTATAAATTAGATGGAGAAGATGCTACTACACAAACCATCAGTTTATTTCCAATCAACCCGGATAAGAAAAAATTTCATACTGCTAAATTGGTTATTGAAAGAACTAAAAAACAAATTTCAAGTCTGAAGATGTTGATGAAAGATGGCTCTACTCAAACCTATAGCATTAAATCGTTTACAACGAATACAGTGATTCCTGATACAGATTTTGTGTTTGACACAAAAGCACATGCTGGTGTATCAGTTGAAGATTTAAGATAGCACAATCGATAAAAAATCGGCTGCTCCAATTAAGAGCAGCCGATTTTTTTATAATTGTAATCGCTCTCGCTCTCCAGTCTCACACTGATTTCTAGTGGCTTAACTGTTTTTTTGCAAATAAATTTCTGGATACAATACTTCCAAAATAGGCAGGAGGAAGAAATGTAAAAAAAGCACATATAACAATCCAGGATGGGTAATGAAGTGTGGTTAGGTTATACATTCCGATACCCATTAAAATTCCACCTACTGTCATCGCGTGTACGATTTTTTTAGTTGAACTGATAAAAGATGTCACAAAACCTCCCGTAAAGGATCCAACCGTATAGCCTATCAGGACAATAATGTAAAAACTTTTTGGAGCTTCATTTTGTATATAATTCTTAAAGGCTTCGGTGTCATAAACACTTACAGGCATTGGATTCAATGTATGACCAATGATTTCAATTGCAAAAATCATCAAAAAGCAGCTAATTATGCCTGCTGTAATTGCTAGAAAGTTCCTTGCCATTTCACCTGATTTTAGTTGATCAAAACTATTATAAAAAAGAGATAAAAAAAATAATTGTGCCCCCTTTACTTGAATTGTTATCAACAGAAATAAAATAATTGTTAATTAAACAGGCTGGTAATTAATTCAATAGGTGAGTAGTAAATGAATACATTTGCACTCATGCAAACATTTCCTGTGGAGTATTCCTCTCTTTCCGCAACAGCATTGTTACAATTTATTATTGAACACTATGCTTTAGATTCAGCCTCTTCTATTGTTTTTTTGAAGCGGGGCTTTAATGATACATATTTGATCAGCACTAAGAGGGAAAAATTTGTTTGCAGGGTATACAAACATGATTGGCGAGCTGTAGAAAGTATTGAAAATGAGATAGATTTGTTGCTTTACCTAAAACAAAATAATGTTTCCGTTTCAGTCCCCATTCAAAGTTCCCAAAAAAAATGGCTACATGAAATTTACGCGCCGGAAGGGAAACGGTATGCTGTTTTATTCTCCTATGCCTCAGGACAACGCGTACGAAAATTATCAATTGATCAGGCATTTTTATTGGGAGTTGAAACGGCAAAATTGCACTTACTCACAAAAAACAAGGAGATAGAAGTAACTGCTCAAGATTATACAATTGTAGAACAATTTAAGCACACGTTACAGGTTCTTGAACCCATTTTAATAAATCATCCCAAGCAATTTCATTTTTTACAGCAATTGGAGAAATCCTTTTTGCAGGAGTTAAATTGTATAAACAAAGAGGAGCTGGAACAAGGAATTTGTCATGGAGATTTACAAGCAGAAAATTTTCACATTGACGAAGCAAATAAATTTACTTTTTTTGATTTTGATTTCTTTGGAAAGGGATATCTTATTTATGATATCGGGGTGTTTATGTGGTACGATCACAAAAACAAACCTCCGGAAATTATGAACTCCTTTTTAAAAGGATATGAAAGTAAGCGTCCGTTAACGCAAACGGAGCATAAATTTATTCCTTGGTTAAGCACCGTCAGGGCTCTTTTTCAAATGACGCTCTATTGCAAAATAAGCGATGGAAAACAGCTTCCTCTATGGCCCTCGACGGAAGTAGCAGCGTTTCTCGATAAGGTGGAGAAATGGTTTAAAGAAAAGGTAATATAAATGAAAGGAAGAAAAATGTCAAAGGTCTCAAAGACCTTTGACATTTATGTATTAAATTAACCTAATAACGTTTTTTGTGCTGCTTCTAAAATCGCAAATGCTTTCTCAGTTGTTTCAGCTTCAGCATAATTCCTAAGTACAGGTTCAGTACCGGAAGCTCTTATCATGAGCCAATCACCATTGTCGAAAAAATATTTCCAACCATCAATCGTTTCAGTTCGTGCTATTTTAAAAGGACCAAATGCTTTGTAGGAATTATTTTTGCAATTTTCAACGATACCAACTTTTACTTCTTCTTTTAGATGTAAATCGCTGCGTTCAAATTTAAAGGCCCCAACAATTTCATATACTTCAACAATTAACTCATCCAATGTTTTTCCAGATTTCACCATATACTCCCAAATTGTTAGACCCATCCAAATTCCGTCACGTTCAGGAATATGTCCTTTGATGGCAATACCTCCACTTTCTTCTCCGCCGAGCAATACATCTTCAGAAATCATGATGCTGGCAACATATTTGAAACCGATTTTAACTACCTGGTATTCCAATCCATAATGCTCACACATTTTCTTTACACGTGGTGTAACAGAAAAGGCATTTACAACTTTACCTGTGAATTTTTTTTCTTTCACCAAATAATTGATGAGTAATAAAATGATGTGATGCGAATCAATAAATTCTCCATTATTGTCATACAAGCCAATTCTGTCGGCGTCGCCATCGGTTGCTAATCCACAGTCAATATCACCACTTTCTTTGATCAGTGCGGAAAATTCTTGTAAATTTTTATGAATAGGTTCTGGTGCTTGGCCATCAAATCCTGGATTGTAATCACTATGTAAGAAGGTAATATCCGGCAATAATCTTCTCATTACATTTTGCCCGGCACCATACATGGCATCATATGCAAAACTCATCTCGCTGTTGCGGATGGCATTCATGTCAAAATTTTTCTCCACATGATTCACATACATCGTTTCCAGGTCAATGTATTCGATGGATCCTTTTTTTACAAAATCTTCAATGTATAAATTTTCAACATCAACCGGATTATTATCCGGAATAAGATCCTCAATTTTTTGAACATCCTCCGGAAGTAAAGGACCGCCAAAATTACCTTTTAATTTGTAACCATTGTAGGAGGGTGGATTATGTGATGCGGTAATGATAATACCAATAGAAGCATTTTTATTTTTAGTACCCAATGAAACCATTGGTGTAGAAACAAAATCTTTTGCTAAAAAAACTTTTATTCCGGCATTTGCAAGGACTTTTGCAACTGTTTCAGCAAATAATTCGCCTGCAAAACGGCAATCATGACCTACAACAATACTAGGATTGTCAAAATTTTTCTTTACCCATTCTGCTGTTGCAGCAGTAACACGAGCAACATTTTCTACGGTAAAATCTTTTGCGATAATTGCACGCCAACCATCTGTTCCAAATTTAATCTTTGTCATAAAAATATTTTTTGTAAATATACTACTTTATGCCTTTCCAGCTCTTTTTTTTGCTTTTCGTGCCGTCCCCTTTATCGCATTAATTAGGGCTCCTTTAAATACAAAAGGCTGTTCCATATACGAACAGCCTTTTTGCCAATAGTTTAGAGAATGTTTATGGTTGAAGTACGATAACCTTTTGTCTAACAAGTTGATTTCCATTTGTCCCCATGATATAATAGCTGCCATTGCTCAATTCGTTAATGGTAGTGGTGTAATTTGTTGAGCTATTCAGGTGAAAGCTTTTAACAACCTGCCCTAATTCATTAATAATAGTATAATTACCAGGTATCGCGGCCTGAATTGTAAAGGTCCCATTACTAGGATTTGGGAAGATATTTAATGGGCTGCTTACTGTATTGTTAGCAATTCCGGTTACATTAAATGTGATGCAGGCAGAGGTATCAGCACAATTATGTGTTGTTAGAACTACAGCATAACTACCATTCACCTGTACAGTATAACTCTTATCTGTAGCTCCAGAGATCGCAGTATTGCCCTTATTACAATCAATCCATTGAAAAGTTGAGTTGGTATCAAGAGCGGTTAAAATATTTTCGTAAATGGATAAACTTGTATTTATCTTAGGATATACAGATAGAGTCGTTGTCACGATACTATCGCACCCATTATTTGCTTTTAATTTACTTTTGTAAGTACCTGCAATTGTATAGGTGCTGTCTCCGATTGAATAACTGTCACCAAAACAAATAGAAATATTTTGGGAGTATAAAATTTCGGGCCTTACGGTTAGAGTTGTTTTGACAATACTATCGCAACCATTACCTGCTATAAATTTATTTTTATAGATACCTGCAATCATATAGGTGCTGTCTCCGATTGAATAGCTGTCACCAAAGCAAATAGAAATATTTTGGGAGTACGCAATCTCAGGTCTAACGGTGAGGTTCGTTGTCACCGTACTATCGCAACCATTACCGGCTGTAAATTTATTTTTATAGGTACCTGAAATTGTATAGGTACTATCTCCAATTGAATAGCTGTCACCAAAACAAACAGAAATGTTTTGTGAATATAAAATTTCAGACATTACAGTTAGATTTGTTGTCACCATACTATCGCAACCATTACCGGCTTTAAATTTATTTTTATAGGTACCTGAAATTGTATATGTACTATCTCCAATTGAATAGTTCTCAGCAAAACAAACAGAGATGTTTTGTGAATATAAAATTTCAGACATTACAGTTAGATTTGTTGTCACCATACTATCGCAACCGTTGCCGGCTTTAAGTTTATTTTTATAGGTACCTGAAGCTATATAGGTGCTATCTCCAATTAGATATTTCTCGCCATAACAAATAGAAATATTCTGTGCAGAGTCAATTGCATTTGGTTGGCCGATGTTAAATGTAGCGCTATCCGTGCATGAGTTTGAATCACTAACCACAAATGTATAATTGCCCGCATATTTTAGGAAGATACCTGTTCCCAGGTAAGGAGGAGTTGCACCGGTTGCTGTTATCTTAATGGTTGATTGATCACCATAACATTTAATAAGTGAAGCAGTTCCAGAAATAAGTAACTTGCTTGGTTCAGAGACGATCACTGTTTTGGTAATACCGCAACCGTTGGCATCTATAACGGTTACCGTATATGAACCCAATGCAATATTCTTTATAGATGTTGTGGTATCATTTGTAGGTGCCCACCAATAAATATATGGTGAAGTTCCTCCGCTTGGTGCAACAGTTGCAGAGCCTGTTTTAGATCCATAGCAGGCAGCATCGGTGTGCGTAACAGATGCTGCTATAGGGGTTGGTTCGGTAATGGTAACGGTTTGTATTTTTGTAAGATTGTTACCGTCAGTAATGGTACATGTATAGGTTGCTGCACTGAGCCCAGTGGCAGTTGAATCTATACCCCCTGATGGCGCCCATGAATATTTAAGGATTCCAAATCCTCCGGAAGCCCTTACAGTAGCTTCGCCATCGTTTGCACCGTTGCAAGAAATATTTTTTTTAAAAGAGATGGAAGATGTAATAGGATTTGGTGGTGAATAAGCAAGTGTTCCTGTTCCTCCAGAAGCACTGATGTTCCAAGCAATCAATAAAAAGCAAAGCAATGAAAATAATAATTTTTGTTTCATGATCCAGGATTCTAACGTAAATAATATATTTTAAAGATCAAGCGAATGCTACTCGAAGAAGTAAATAAAAGAATGCAAAAATGAATCAGATGCGAAAAGAAACCACTTCTGAAAATAGAAAAACGAGAAGCTGATAATGATAAAATCTACCTTGTATTAATTTATTACAATAGTATCCATAATGCATTAATTCTTATTAGTAGACATTTATGAAAATACGTATATGAGAAGTTCTTTCCTGGAAAAATCGAACCAATTTTTGATTGCTACGCTTTTTAATTTTATTTAAAAGGATAAACCAGGTACCATAAGGTAGACCAATTTAAAAATAAAATCAAATAGTTGTTGTTTTTCAAGTTGAAAAGCAATCAATTTAAAAAGTGAGTAAAAAAATAACCGACAATAAATAGATTGTTTAGAATATCCGTTTTAAATACTAATTTTAAAGCGTTAAAGATATGTTATAAAGTTTTAAATATACAAACGTATGAATAAGTCCACTATAGCCGAAATCAGAGAACGTTTTGATAATGATGTTGAACGTTTTTCTAATCTGGATACGGGTCAAATTTCAACTATTGACGCCGCTCTTTCATTAGAACTTATTACAGAAGCGGCCAAACGAGTTACTCCTCATGCACAACAACTGCTGGATATTGGTTGTGGTGCAGGTAATTATACGCTTAAAATGTTAAGTAAGCTTCCTAATCTTAATTGTACATTGGTTGACTTAAGCAAACCTATGGTAGATAAAGCTTCGGAAAGAGTAACAGTAGTTACATCCGCTAAGGTGGAAGTTTTACATGGGGATATCCGGGAGGTATCCTTAAAAGAAAATCACTTTGATATTATTTTAGCAGGTGCCGTACTTCATCATTTAAGAGAAGATGCTGACTGGGAAAAAACGTTTGCTAAATTATTTCGATTATTGAAATCCGGTGGTTGCCTGATGATCTCTGATTTGATCACACAGGATTCGGAAGTATTGACAAATTATATCTGGGAACGTTATGGTGATTATCTGGAAAGTACCGGTGGTAAAGAATATCGTTCAAAAGTATTGGATTATGTCTCCAAAGAAGACTCACCAAGATCCTTAAATTATCAATTGGATTTAATGAAAAAAATCGGATTCAAGCATGTAGAGATTCTGCATAAGAACAGTTGTTTTGCAGCTTATGGTGGAATAAAATAAAGCTGCAAAAAAGCATTAGAAAATGATCAGCTTGCTAAAAAGCTTATGTGGCCGGCTTACATTTGTAGTTTATATTTTACAGGATGTTTCCTTAAATAGTCGGAATATTGTGTCAACTAATAACAAACCAATTATTCATCCAATTATTTATTGAAAATGCTCTCTATACAAAAACTAAATTTTATTTCAACTGCGGAAGCAATTGCATCCTGAAATTTAGACTCCCTGTCTTTTATAGTAATCAATGGCTTTCTGTTTCAATGGATTTGAACTCCATTGTTTCCATTCATTTGTGTTAGGATCATAACCACATTTTAGTGGCTTACTGTGAAGATCTGCCGGGTTCTCCGTATAAGCACGACAATCGGAGCAAATATAGCGGAACTCGCATGTTTTGCAAATATTTATGTCGTCTTTTTTAATTGCTCCTATTTTTTTAAAATCCGTTAATCCAACTGCTTCCATTAGGCTATGTTCATTTATATTTCCATATTTTTTTGGGATCGATGGGCAGTTGCCAATATTACCATTTTTATCAATGGCTATTTTTTTATGCAGACAAGAATTAAAATTTTTAGCTTCTGAAAATGATTTAATATTCACCCTAAAATACATAGAACTAATTAGCCCACAGCAAAACGCTGATTTAATCTTAGTGGTACTGTGATGCACTTTAAATTTCTCCTTGTTGTAAAGTGTCTCTTTGTTTTCCACAGCACCAGTTAATACCATATATAATAGTCGTGGATGTTTTTCTACCAAAGCAGTTAATGCGTCGGTGGTAAATGTTTCCTGAAAGGGTAGTACTGTTTCAATTCCTCTTATCTTACTATCGCTAAAATAATTTAAGTACTGATCAAGCTCTATAGGATTGATGGCATCGTAAAATCGTAACTGAACAGCCTGGCAAATTAATTCATCCAATTCCGAAACAATTTTAGATAAAGGATGATTACTCGTTTTATCAAAATCAATAATGCAATTCGTTATGGTATTCGGAACTTCATAAGATAGATCTAAATCTGTTAAACCCTTATCCAATTTAGTGATCCATCTTCCAACTTTTTTCTGAATAAGAAAATCAAAATATTCATCTATGATTTCGTCGTATGCATTATCAAAATAAGCTTTAATCTCTTGAACTGTTTTTTTTGATTGTTTTGTCAATATAAAAAAAAGTTCATTGGGAATAAACTCGAAGCTATTTTGCTGAAGATCGCAAATAACGCTCCTGTTTACTCCTTTTACCGGAATGCAGTTAGCAAAAAGATGGAAGTAAAGGTGTTGATTCATGTTACAGTTCAGGTTTTGAAATTGGAAAATGATGCATGAATACAAAATAGCCTTTGGATTTATAGGCGCTGCATTGCGCATGACCTTCAAAAAAATCGATGGTTGTTGGTGCAGCATTGATAATGTCTTCATCAAGGGTGCGATAATTTACAGGAAACCGCTTCGGATATTTACACACCAATTGTCTCAGCGACAAGAGTTTTTTTATTTTTTGCTGGTTTTTCATGTATATCTTTTTTTATAAGATGTGTTGCAATTTCTTTTTCAATAGGGTAGTTGCAATGCAAGCCTACCCAATCAAATTGTCCTACCGGATTTATTTCCAAAAACACAAATTCATCTGCCATGTTTTTTATAAAATCAATAGAGCCGGCATCTAATTTTAAAGCATGCATGAGTTTGATGATTTTCCTTTCTATGCTCTTTGGTAATTTATAAGGAACGCATCTGTTTTCATTTTCTGTATCATAGTTTCGGTAATCCGTTTTTGTGTTTTCATTTTCCTGGCTAAATATGGCCATGGAATAACATTTACCGGAAAGATAAAAAGTTCGGATTTCAAATTCCTTTTCAATGCATTTTTGGATGAGCGAAGGAAAAATTAATGAATTCTTTACAAGAATTGTTTGATCAACTACTTTTGTAAGCATGCTGTATCGGCGTGTTGCATCTGTAATATTGGCTGTTTCTGTAAGTGGTTTGGTGATGTAGGTTTCTGTTGGTTTTAAACTTTCGGTATCAGTTGAATCTATAAAATTGGTAACAAGTGTTTCCGGAATGGTTAATCCAAACTCTTTTGCCATTAGCAATATTTCTAATTTATTAAGTGAAGATTTATCCGGATGAGATAGCCAATACGCTTTTTTTAGGTAAACTGGTAATAATGAATAGAAACGTAAAAATTCAATTTTAAGATGGCCTAACAGGCCTTGTTTTCCTTCGAGGTCCAGGTCTAAGTTTTCATAAAATTGAAATGATGCTTCTTCCATTCTTCTTCTAAACCATACAGCTTTAATTGTATGAAGGAGTAGCTCCTTATTTTTTTCTGTAATGATTTTTAATTCTTCTGTTGTATTGGTTAGGTAAAACTTCATGGTTGTACTTGCAAGAAATTCATCTCCGGTAATAACGGCGTATTCCGCTTTGTAATGATCAAGCCAATCCATTACGATATCCGAATTAATTTCCAGAAGTGATTTTGTAAGTATAAGTATCATGATGTAAAGAGTTAAAAAGAAAGGTATTCCATGTTCGTTTATGGAATACCCTCTCATTTTATTAAGCGTTAATTACACCGCCTGGTGTTACAACTTTGATATCACCATCATTTGAAATGGTGTCAGAGTGTGTATGGTCACCGTGAATGGTTGTAACTTTGCAGTTTTTTCCTCCGCGGATAACTGCAAGTTTTTCCATTTTAATAGTGGAGTTGTTAAACAACTCATCGTTTAATTTTTTAAAAGTTGGTTTCATGTTGTTATTTTTAAATTTTTCCTACTCTAATAAAGGCTTTTCGGATTACGCCTATTTGTTGTGCACAAACAAATATGATAAATGAGCTGAAAATTCTTGTGTAAGAGCTGTATGCAAAAGGCGATTCATGAGGGAATAATTTTTTCGCTTTTATATTTTTACATACGAAGACAAAAATTGCGTGGTTTGTTTAACAAATGTATTTTTAATTAAAAAAACATGAAAGAGGAATTACCCGGTTTCGCTTACGGCATTTGACTTGAAGGAATACACCCTTGAGAAAAAAAATCCCTTCATTAATTTTAGAAACGATCGTTCATCTTATATTTTTAAACAAAAGGGGATGCTTATAACAGAAGGCTATCCTGATGAAAATAATTTTGGTAGGGATATTGTAATGCTACATCCCGAAGATATCTAGTAATCTCTAGAGTTATATGTATCATTAACCTTATCCTGATTGAAATGAAACGTATTCACAAAAATTCTTTGCAACAAGAATCAAGATCAATTTCAGTTTTAAAAAAAGCAATTCAGTTGACATTCATTGTTTCTTTTGTCCTTGTACATACCGTGAGCTCACAGATAACACCGGCTTTAAAATCTGTTCACAAAGGAAGCGTAACGGTAACTCCTTACATGGGTTTCCCTAACCTGTTAACAGCAGCAATCAGAAATACCTACGAGTTAACCAATCAGAAAAAAGAACAATTAACTATTCATGGAGTAGGACCAATCGGTTTACGCGCAGAATATTTTATCATTGATCATCTTTCGATTGGAGGAGAAGTGAGTTATGCTTCCACAAGTATTGAATGGAAAGAAAAGGGAACACTTAAATTACCTGACTCAACTACCATCCCTTATATGTATAGTTTTAAATTAAAAGCGCCGAGAATACGAACGCTCGTTAAATTGAATTATCATTTTGCAACAACAGAACATACAGACTGGTATACCGGCGTTGGTATAGGATACAACAGTACACGTATTAACCTAACTACCGATGCACCTTACATTCGGGATTATGATATTCTTTCCCTTTATTTTTTGCCCCTGAGTGCTCGTATCAATTTTGGTTTTAACTATTATTTCACAAAATATTTTGGAATCAATGCGGAAGTAGGGTTAGGTGGACCGCTTGGGTCAATTGGGATCAGTGGAAGATTTTAAAATTTATTTGATGCGCGATTTATAATACTGATAAGACGTCATAAATTTTACACCCTTACTTTTATAAAAATCGATTAGTGTCTGGAATTCATCAAAATTTTCAGTCTTCCATGCATTTGGATGAATTTGAATAACGATATAAGGTTTGTTTTGATCCGTTTCATAATGCGATGTAACATCAATTGCTTTAAAATAGGGCCAAAAGAAATAATCGATGTCTAATAAAAGATGATCTGTACTTGCTATGGTCTGAATTTTTTTAGGGTCCTTCCAATAGGGATCATTTTGTTGTTCAAATGCCTGTAAGCTAAATAACACATTTATATCATTTGAATATTGTTTTAATGCATCACTGGTATTTATGGAGCTTGCATTAAATGGAGCACCAAAAGTATGTGAAGTTAAATGTAAATGATCTTTAAAATATTGTTGGGTTGAGTCAATGTGACTTTTTTGAAAAGCGTAATTATTGATTACA
>C688J18823_10000613_pt1 | contig 20855 bp, 19 predicted proteins | sample HopSoiMetagenom1_FD_18823 | JGI IMG/M metagenome (IMG submission 18823) | reverse complement strand
ACGATTCGGACTGCGCGCTTGCAGTGTCGCCGTCATGTGAGCAAGCGCTCGCTGGCAATGCTCGATTTTGTGATGGAGATGCCGACCGATCGTTTCGCGCACCANGTCCAGCTGTTGTTGAGCATCCCGCATCCGCTTCAGCAGCTCGCGAGTTAGCGCGCGGTCCGACAAGAAATGCAGACGCGTCTTCTGATGCTCGACAAACGTGCGCAGACACTTCTGCAGGCAGCCGCCGAGATCGGCGACTCGGCGTTGCAGATCCAACACATCCGGTACGATCAATTCGGCGGCCGCACTTGGCGTGGGCGCGCGCAGATCGGCAACGAAATCCGCGATGGTGAAATCGATTTCGTGGCCGATCGCCGACACCACCGGAATTGTGACGTCGGCGATGGCACGGGCGACAATTTCCTCGTTGAATTCCCACAGGTCTTCCATGCTGCCGCCGCCGCGGGTAACGACAATCAAATCGACTGGCGACCAGGTCACGTTCGGCGTGGCGAGTTCCCGGATTGCCACGGCAATTTCTGCTGCTGCGCCGCTGCCTTGAACTCGAACCGGATTAATCAGGATGTGCAGCCATGGCGCGCGTCGGCTCAACACATTCAGCATATCGCGAATGGCCGCGCCGCTCGGCGACGTGACGATTCCGACGCGTTTCGGAAACTTCGGTAACGCTCGCTTCCGATCAGCGGTGAACAGTCCCTCTGCTTCCAGTTTTCGCTTCAGCGCTTCGAACTTCGCCTGCAACACGCCCAGACCGCGGGGCTGAAGAATCTGCACGCTCAGTTGGTACTGCCCGCGCGCTTCGAACACCGACAAGTTCCCGTAAACCTGAACCTGGGCGCCGTCGGCAAGTGCCTCTCGCGGCGGGACCATGGTGTCGCGCCAGATCACGCACGAAATTTGAGCGCGAGCGTCTTTCAACGTGAAGTATTGATGACCGCGCGCATGCGCTTTGTAGTTCGAGATCTCTCCCTGCACCCAAACTGCGCCGAACCGCGTTTCGAGGGCGCCACGAATCTGACGGGTCAATTCGCTGACCGAAAAAACTTTCGTCGCGCGCTGGAAGAAATCAGCGGTCAGCTCCATTCGCTCACCCGCCAAACAAATCGTTCTGCGTACCAGACGGAGGCTTTAAGCCTAACTTTTTGTAGGCGTTAGGCGTGGCTACCCGTCCCTGCGCTGTCCGGCGAATGTAGCCTTCCATGATCAAATACGGTTCGTTCACTTCTTCCAGCGTTCCTGCTTCTTCCCCGACGGCAACGGCGAGCGAATTCAGGCCTACCGGGCCGCCATTGAATTTGTGAATGAGAGTTTCGATGATCCGTTTATCCCATTGATCGAAGCCGTCTCGATCAATTTCAAGCATTGTTAGGGCGCGATCCGCCAAATCAGCGGTGATTTTCCCATCGGCCTTCACCTGGACATAATCGCGGACCCATCGCAGCAGGTTATTCGCGGTCCGTGGTGTGCCGCGGGCACGAGTGGCAATTTCAGCGGCGCCGGCATCATCGATCTCGACCCCGAGCAGCGCGGCACTTCGCAAAATGATCTTCTTCATCTCCTCAGCCGCGTAATAGTCGAGTCTCGCGGTCATGCCGAATCGCGACCGAAGCGGTGAGCTCACCATGCCCGCGCGAGTCGTTGCTCCGACGAGTGTGAACTTCGGCAGGTTGAGGCGGAGACTGCGGGCCTGGGGCCCCTGGTCAATGATGATATCCAGCCGATAATCTTCCATCGCCGGATACAAGTATTCCTCAATCGTCGGTTGCAGCCGATGGATCTCGTCAATGAACAGGACATCGCCCTTCTCGAGACTCGTTAGGAGTCCGGCAAGCTCGCCCGCCTTTTCAATGACCGGACCGCTCGTGTTCTTAATGTTCACACCCATGGCGTTGGCGATGATGTAGGCGAGAGTGGTCTTGCCCAGGCCGGGAGGGCCGCTCAATAAAATGTGTTCAAGCACGTCGCCGCGCTTCCGAGCTGCTTCCACCATTAATTCGATACGTTCCCGCACCTTGGCTTGGCCGGTGAACTCGCTGAACATCGGCGGCCGCAACGAGATTTCGAAAGCCGTATCCTGCTCGGGTGGATTCATCTGAAGCGGAATGATGGAGTCATGGAGTAGTGGAGTAATGAATAAAGAAATTCAACACTCCATTACTCCAACACTCCGCTACGCCAACTCTGATTCTTAGCTACGCGTCCGCGAGATCCAGAATTTTGGTGAGCACGACTTCCGTCCCGCGGCGCTTTAAAATATAATCCACTTTATCGAATGCATCACGCATCAGGTGGAGCCCGAGCCCGCCGGGCTTCACCGCATCATGAGCGCGCCCTTTCATCTCTTGCATCGGCGTCTTTTTGCCGTAATCCCGCAGCCGCATGCGCACACAATTGCGCAAACCTTCCATCGACAAAACGATCAGCTGATCGTCGCGCAGATCATAAGCGTACCGGATAATATTCGTACACGCTTCGTCGACACCGAGGACCATCAGCATCCGTTCTTTTTGCGAGAGGGGATAAGGATCGAGAAATTTCCGTACATGATCGCGCATCAGGACCAGGTTGCCCGTGTGGCTGCTGAACTCGATTCTCTTTTTCTTGATCACGCCCGGTAAAAGGCTGAGCACAGGCTTCGGCTCGGTTCAAGTGCCGGCTGATTGGGGGGAAGCTCTTCCGCGGCCGTGCTCTACGCAAAAACTATGGACAGTTCAACGAACCAGTTGTTCAGTTTTGCGCATGTGGAAAGTCTGGGTTGCGCTGCTCGTTACTGGAGCAGCGCCTGCAATTGCACAAGAGAATGTCACTGCCTACGACGCGTTACGCGTTGTGAGCGATCATTTTGGACGGGCTGCTGTTAATCACGTCATTTCCGTAACTGGCGCCCAGGGTAATCCGCAGCCGGAGACCTGGCGAATTGTGCTGGAGAACCCAGATCGCCACGGCGCGCGCGAGGTCGAAGTCACCCATGGTCAGGTTACATCCGATCACGGTCCGGGCCGCGGTGTGGTGGGTTCGACTGAGGGCGCCACCATCAACACCAGGCACCTGAATCTGGATTCGAGCGGCGCTTACTCGGTGGCCAGTTATACCGCCGAGAAATCGAACGCGCATTTCGCTACCGCGGATTACACATTGCGCACCGACGAACGAGGCGAACCGATCTGGATCGTAAGTTTGCACAGCCGATCCGGTAAGCCGGTAGGAACGATTCACATTGGCGCGAACCGCGGGACGGTAATGCGGACCGAAGGGATGTTTGCCGGTGCCACAATGGAAGATGTTGAGACACAGGAGACGGCAGACTCGGACGACCACGAGAGCGGGCCTGCAATCATCCGCGGCACCAAGGCGCGGATTCGCGCCGCTTTCGAGCGGGCGCAGGACGAGGCTCGCGGAATGTTCGACCGGGTGAGGCGCTCGTTCGTGGATTTCATTAATCGGGTGTAAAGGCCGGTCGGCGTCTCGGGGGCGGGAAGCTGGCGCCGGTTTATGATTGCGGTCACCCTCAGCGGGTCTAGAGAATTGATATCGCAATGAACCAGACGATCGAAGCCTGGCCTGCCTTTCCATTCGCCGAATGGAAGGAAACTGGCGCGACCCTCCACATGTGGACGCAGATCGTCGGCAAGATCCGCCTCGGATTGGCGCCGTGGACGAACCACTCCTGGCACGTAACACTCTACGTCACTGCCCGCGGCCTAACGACATCGCCGATTCCGTATGGCCGGCGCGTTTTTGAGATCCGGTTTGATTTTATCGATCACTTCCTCCGCATCCTAACCGCGGACGGCGAGACGAGACAGATTGCATTGGAGCCGAAAACGGTGGCTACGTTTTATCGGGAAACGATGGGCGCACTGAATGAACTTGGGCTGCCGGTGCGGATCAACACGACGCCGAATGAGCTCCCGGATGGCATTCCATTCGAGAAAGACGAAACCCACCGCGCGTATGATCCCGTCCAGGCGAATCGTTTCTGGCGCGTTCTGGTGCAGACCGATCGCGTGTTTAAGGATTTCCGGGCCCGGTTTTGCGGCAAATGCAGCCCGGTGCATTTTTTCTGGGGTAGCTTCGATTTGGCAGTCACGCGTTTTTCCGGCCGTCCAGCGCCCCCACATCCCGGTGGCATTCCCCATCTGCCGGACGCGGTGACCCGCGAAGCCTACTCCCAGGAGGTGAGCAGCGTCGGTTTTTGGCCCGGCAACGACGCTATGCCGGAAGCCATTTTTTACTCTTATGCCTATCCGGAGCCTCCGGGATTTTCAGCTCGTGAAATTGCACCGACTGCCGCCCGATACACCCCACAACTGAAAGAGTTCATTCTTTCCTACGAAGCAATGCGTAGCGCGCCGGATCCAGATGAAGCGCTGCTCCAGTTCGCCCAAAGCACTTATGACGCAGCGTCTACTCTGGGCAATTGGGATCGAGCCGCGCTGATTGAAAAGAAACCCGACTTGCACTCCGGCACTGGTCGCCCGTAGATTTCACTGGGAATGGCTGCACGGATCGAAACAGCGGCAGAGCGGGAAGCGTGGCGCGGCGTCGCCAATGGCTGGCGTCCACTGTATGGCGATTTCGACCGCCAGGGCCTCAGCGTGCAATGGCATGATTTTCAGAGCTCACAGTCCGTCGATTGGGGACGGAGCTTTCATCCACGCAGCCTTGAGTTCTGCTTGAACTTGGAAGGACGCGGCGATGTCGGTAGCCGCGGCTCGGGACGGAGCGCTTATCTGCCGGGAAATTCCGGCTACTACGCCATCGCGGACGATCCGCTGGCTGCAACCCGGCGGGCTAACGACCGCCACCAATTCGTGACCTTGGAATTTTCGCGGCAGCACCTCCAAAAAGAGCTCATCCAAAACGAGGATGATCTGGAGCCCGAACTACGGCGCATCATTTTCGGCGATAAAGCTGACACCGTAGTGGCGCCGCCGCGCGCAATGTCGATGGAGCAGCGGGCGGTGGTATCGAGTTTGGTTGATCCGCCGGTAGCGAAAGCTGCTCAGGTGCTGTGGTACAAGAGCAAAGCCCTCGAGTTGATGGCGCACTTTTTGTTTGCTCCGAAAGATCCGGATCTCTTTTGCATGCGCCAGAAGCGGGTGGCTCGCGAACGAGTAGAGCGCACCAAGGAATTGCTTGCGCGTGATCTGGCAAATCCGCCAACGCTGGAGATGCTTGGGCAGGAAGTCGGATGCAGTCCGTTCCACTTGAGCAGAATGTTTTCCCGTGAGGTCGGCCTAACGATCCCGCAGTTCCTGCGCAATGTGCGCATGGAACGAGCAGCGGAACTGCTGCGGAGCGGGCGATACAATGTGACGGAGGCTGCCACGGAAGTCGGTTACTCGAGCCTCAGTCATTTCAGCAAAGCATTTTGCGAGACGATTGGCTGCTGCCCGGTTCTTTATCCGGCAGCCCGAAACGTCATCCTCGACCGCTAGTCCGCGGCCGATGTCAGACAGGCAGAAACCTTGAAGCGACTACCTTCGCTTTGACCTTGTAACGCGTTTAGCTTTTAGCCTCTTTCATGAAAGTCGCCCGCGCTTTGATTTCCGTGTCCGATAAAAAGGGAATTGCCTCCTTCGCGCGTGAGTTGGAACGGCAGGGCGTCGATATCATCTCTACCGGCGGCACCGCAGAATTGCTGCGTAAGAATAAGATTCCGGTCCGCGAAATCTCGAGCTTCACCTCATTTCCAGAGGTGCTGGAAGGCCGCGTCAAAACTTTGCATCCGCGGGTTCATGGCGGCTTGCTCTACAAACGTGATAACCCGAAACACGTCGCTGAGGCGCGGGAGTGCGGTTTCGAACCGATCGATCTGGTGGTGGTGAACCTTTATCCTTTCGAAGAGACCGTGGCTAAGCCTAACGTCACGCTGGCCGAGGCCATCGAGAATATTGATATCGGCGGGCCGTCGATGATCCGGAGCGCGGCTAAGAATTATCAGGCGGTGACGGTGATCGTTGATCCCGCTGATTACGAAGTCGTACTCGACAACATGCGGGACCACGATGGTGAAACAACTTTGAAATTGCGTGAGCATCTTGCGATCAAGGCTTTCATCAAGACGTCGAGCTATGACCGCGCGATCAGCACATTTTTGAATAAAGAACAGGCGACCGACGCCTCTTTTTCGTTATCGCTCCCGCTGGGNATGCGGTTGCGCTATGGTGAGAATCCTCACCAGGAAGGCGCCCTCTACGGCGATTTCAACAAGCATTTCGAGAAGCTGCACGGCAAGGAGCTTTCGTTTAATAACATCCTGGATATCAGCGCGGCAACCGGTCTGATCGGAGAATTCGCCGAACCAACCGTCGCGATTCTCAAACACAGCAATCCGTGCGGCGTTGGCACCGATCCAGATCTCGGCGAGGCATGGGAGAAGGCGTTCGCCACCGATAAGCAGGCGCCCTTTGGCGGCGTCATCGTTTGTAATCGGCCGGTTAACGAGGTACTAGCGCGTGCGATCAGCGAGATTTTCTCCGAGGTCATCATCGCTCCTGATTTTGAATCGGAAGCCCGCGCGATTTTGCAAAAAAAGAAAAACCTTCGCCTGATGCGGGCGTTAACTGCGCCGGCAGAAGTGATTCCAGTTAACGACGTCCGTTCGGTCGCAGGTGGAGTACTGGTGCAGGATACGGATCGCGGCTCGCAGATTCCGCAAAACGTGGTGACGACACGCGAACCGACGGAGGCGGAGCTTGACGCAATGCTGTTCGGTTGGCGTGTAGTTAAGCACGTGAAGTCAAATGCCATCGTGTACGCGGGGCCGGATCGCACCCTCGGCATCGGCGCTGGTCAGATGTCGCGAGTGGATGCGTCAAGAATCGCAATCTGGAAGGCCGAGGAAGCAGGGCTTTCGCTAAAGGGGAGCGCGGTGGCCAGCGATGCATTCTTTCCATTTGCCGATGGGTTGGTGGCGGCAGCGGACGCGGGAGCGACCTGCGCCATCCAGCCGGGAGGATCCGTGCGTGACGCGGAAGTGATTGCCGCGGCTAACGAGCACGATATGGCAATGATTTTCACCGGAATCCGGCACTTTCGGCATTAGGTTGCGGCACCGCCGTCTCGGCAAAACAATTTTAAAGTTCGCGAAAGCGAGACGCTTTCGCCCACGCCCGAGACGGGCGTGCTCCCCGGACGCGTAGCCGCTTCGAAGCAGCGTTGAGCACGACCGTTTTGCTCGCAATGCAATCCTAGCTATGTCATTTCGAGCGCCAGCCGAGGGACCTCGGCCATGCAGTCCACGTCACGCAAGTAGGAGAGGTCGTTCGACTGCGCTCAGGATGACAGCATTTGTGTCGTTGAGCACTTTCGGCAGCGATTGCCCGGTTAGTCCTTCGTTCGGACTCTAAATGGCTATTACTGAAATGTGATTGGCACGTTCAGCTCCCATTCTTCGCCAGGGGCAGATTTCCACCTGCGCAAGGCATCGACGGCTGCCTGATCGAGGACCCCGTTTCGCGTAGAGCGAAGTATCACGATATTTTTTACCTGTCCGTTTGCGCCGAACGTTAGGCGGAAGCGGCCGGCACCATTCGCCATGCCAGCTGAGTTCGGATAGGCCGGGGCCGGACTGTAGATTAGTTTTCCCTGTCGCCCTTGCGGATTCTGCGCAAGCGGCACCTTCTGAAGCGTTCCATCCGCAGGGGAGACGAGTGGGCCCTCTGCCGGAGACACCGGCTTTTCTTCGACCAGGAACTTCGCTTTTCCGCTCTCTGGCGTCCGGGCGAGCACGGCCTCAAGCGTTGGAGACGTGCGAACTACCACAGCCGGATCTCCGACACCCCGGGTCACTAGTCCGATCACCTCGTTGCGCGAGTTCACCACAGGCGAACCGAAGCTATCGGCGGTAATCGGCACCGATAGTTCGAGCCAATCGGCGGGTACCTCCTTGTGCTTTTTAGTAATTGTCCCCTCAAGGATGGAGGCGTTGTGCCGGCCTAACGGGCTTTGCACAACCGCAACCGGGCTACCCTCGGCATCCGCGGGATCCGCCGCCGGCGTGATGGTCGGAACGTCCTGTTTGACCTCGGCATCCAACACTGCCAGGTCGTCCGGCTGTACATCGGTTAGGATCCCGTTGATGTTCAAAATGTGATTGTCGCTGGTTTTGGCAATGGCGTGTGCACCGCCCTCCATTAGTGACCGCGTGGTCAGGACCATTCCGTCCTTGGATACGAACACGCCCGTTCCGGTCCGCAAAAGTTTACCTGCCGGATCGAAGACTGAAATCGCGACCACCGCCGGTTGGATCCGCGACGCTACCTTCGCTACATCGACTTTCGGAGTGGCTGTGGGCTGCGGTGACGGCGTTGCCGACAAGGAGGGCGACGGAGCAGCGGATGGCACTAACGGCGAAACCTGCTGCGCCGCTTGCTCCTGCTCCTGCGCCAGACGCGACCGCGAATTGCATCGCGCGATTACCCCCACGAGTACGACCAACCCGAAAAAAAAGAAAAGAGTTGATCGCTTCACGTTATCCGGCGCCTTTGGCTAAAGTGAAAAACCAAATGGCCATACCTGCAGCCACAACTGCTGCAAGGACACTCGGCCACATCGGAATGTTTCGCCCGGCAATCCGTACCTCGACATTGGCAAGCAACCGCACGATGTGTGCTGCGGAAAACAATCCAAAAAGTAATCCTGCGAGTTGAAGGCCGAAATGCTGGGTGCTCACAAAGTCATTATCCTGAAGACCGGCTTGGATTTCACCAAAAAAACCGGCAAAACGGACGGCCAGCTATTCTGCCACCACCACTCGGGTCCGGCGGAAAGCCCCCGCTTGCACCAGAACACCCACGATTACCAGCACCATGAATAGAATAGTGGTCCCGGTGGGCGGAAGAGTAACAAGTCCCTGAATTAGATAGGCGCCTAGTATGGAAGACAGAACGATCAGGGCCCAATCAAACAATGACAGCAGCAGAATCGCGCCAATGACGCCGCCGATGATGAAGGTCAGCCAGTAAAACTGAGCGGCATTGCCCAGGAAAGCTGCCGTCACGGCGAGAGCGAGTTTGGCGCCGGACACGAACCCTGCGATGGCCACGGCAATTTTCTGCAGGAAGAGCGCGAGCAAAGCTCCAACGAAACCGAGAACCAAAGCAAAGGTTAAAGCCAGCAGCGGAGAGGGCTGTTGGACGATGTGCGGAGCCATCTCAACTCCGGCCGCAAACCCCACGGCTGCTACACACAGCCAAAAAATCCGCCGGCCGAACAACAGAATGATGACTCCGATAATTGCGCCAACGATCGGCGCGGTCAGCTGAAGCGACGGCAATGATTCAGGCAGCGCAGCGGACAGAAGATTCATGAGGTCGTGCTTAAGCGGTTGCCGTTAGTTCCCATTCGCATACCACTGAGATAGATCGCGTCCAAGCATGCGTTCGAGCTCGCGAATGTCGAAATGAAATACGTCGATCAGTTTTCGCTTCATTGGTGGTGGCAGAGGCTGCTCGTATTCTTGCTCGAACACCCGGCCGCCGTTGCTTGATGCGCGCTCGGTTAGACCGAGAAAGGCAAAGATCTTATTCAGTGTTCCCTGATGGTCCTGCTGCAAGTCTTCATTGAGGAGAACCAGACATTTTTCCCGACCGAAAATGTTAAAAATGCGCCGCAGCTGCGACGAGTAGAATCCGCGGTCGAGGTAGGAATAAATCCGGTGCTGGAGCGGTAGAGCCTCGCGACAGCGTTCCGCTTCCTGGTCGATCGCCTGTTCGAATGAAAGGGTGTCGGCCCCGCGGTTCCGCTCCATGTTCCAGGCTGAATAGGTGCGATCGATCGGATTCCGCAGAATCACGATCCATTTCATGGCGGAGTTGTAACTCCAGATCCGCTGGGCCGCGTTGTTCCAGTACATGTAGATCGGACTCGCTTCGCCGATGACTTTTGCGCCGGGTTCACAGCGGAAGTGCGCGTGATATTTCTCGTAGTCCGGTTTGGTCCCGCGGAACATTTCCTCCCGGTCGAAGAAGTGCACTTCCTTGAGATCAGCGGGCATGCAGATCTGCGGGTGCTGCCGGAGGAAGGCATCCAGAGCGGACGTGCCGCCTTTCTGCGTTCCTCCAATGACGAAATCGACCTTCATCGGTGGCCACAGATTTGCACAGATATTCGCAGATAAGAAGCAACGTCTGAATTGTGTGTGTCATCTATGTCCAACTGTGGCTAATTCATCTCCAATATGACTGTTGCTGCGGATCAAATTCGACCAATTCAGCTCGATGACATCACCGCTGCACGAAAACGGATTGGCGGCACGATCATCCGGACGCCCCTCATCCGGCTGGAGCTTGGCTCCGAACTTCCCGAGATTTGGTTGAAGCTGGAAAACCTGCAGCCAATCAATGCTTATAAACTGCGTGGCGCCGCAAACGCCGTCGCGATGTTAACCGAATCAGAGCGGCAGCGTGGCGTCTGGACGGTGAGTGCCGGGAATGCGGGTCAGGGTGTTGCTTATGCGGCCAGGCAGGCCGGCGTGCCGTGCACTGTGGTTGCCATCGAAACGGCGCCCGAAGCGAAGAAGGAAAGGATGCGGCGACTGGGCGCGACACTCATTCCGGTTTCGTACCATCGGGCGTGGCAAACGCTTGAGGAACGGGCCTATCCGGGAGTGGAAGGAACGTTCGTCCATCCGTTCGACGATCATAATTTCATAGCCGGCCATGGAACAATGGCCCTGGAGATTCTGGAAGATCTCCCCGACACGAAAGCGGTGATCGCAGGGATCGGTGGAGGCGGGTTGATAACGGGCGTCGGCAGCGGAATCAAAGCTGTGAATCCGGATATCAAGGTAATCGGCGCAGAACCGGAAACGGCAGCTCCGGCGGCATTGTCATTTCAGAAGGGTTCTCCACAGGTGTTTAACGACTGGAAAGGATCGTTCGTGGATGGGGCAGGGGGGCAGAGCATGTTCCCGCGGATGTGGGAACGGATGAAGCCGGTGGTGGACGACTACATTGTCGTTAGTCTTGACGACACGAGAAAAGCGATGCGATTGCTGGCCGAGAAAGCTCGCGTGATCGCGGAAGGCGCAGGCGCGCTATCGGTAGCGGCCGCCCTAACCGGCAAAGCGGGCCGGGGCCCGATCGTTGCGGTGATTTCCGGCGGAAACATCGATCTCGCGAAGTTCTGCGAGCTGGTCGCTGCGACGTAATGGCAGGCGGAGCGGCTGCCCTACAACGGCTGCAACACGCTGCGGCGGCGTTTTGATTGTAGGGCAAGTAATGGCAGGCCGGAGCGCCTGCCCTACAACAGCTGCAACCCGAGCAGGTCCTTTCTGATTGTAGGGCAAGCGCACCGCTTGCCGTCTAAACGGAGGGGACGAGCTTGTCTCGTCCCACTAGTCCTTTGGCGTCGCACGGGTGCGAAATTCGGTAAATCCGGCGCAACGTGGACTCAACAGTCAGCGCGCGGCCAGCTCGGCCGAGTACTGCGTCGGGTCCTGCTGAAAATAACGCGCGAATTCCGCATACAGCTTTGGATGTCGCTGGCGCAGGGCATAGGGACGTTCGAAGAACGCCTCCGTTGTCACGGCGAAGAATTCCGCCGGACTCGTTGCACCGTAATTGTCGAGAAGCGTCGGTATCCCGGTTTCATCGGCCGCGCGCAACGAGGCGAATTCGACCCGCATCACTGTGCCCCACGAGATCTGCTGTTCCCGGGTAGTCAATCCCGGCACCCCATCGGCAGCGTAATTTTCGTAGTCCAGCTGATGAGCGAACTCGTGGAAGACAACATTTCGGCCGTCGGAAGGGTCGGTTGCACCGGACTTGGTGGCGTCCCACGCCAGGACCATCGAACCGAGCTGGCGTCCGGTCTCCCCGAGCCGGCTAACTTTGCTCTGTTCCCAGATGTTTTCATCGATCGGGCGATGCTCTTCCGCCAGATAAGCGGACGGATAAACCAGAATTGTGACCAGTCTGGGAAAGTAATCGGTTCTGCGATGCAACAATAACAAGCACGCCTGAGTTGCTATCGTTAGGCGAATCTCCTCGGTCACTTCGAGACCGCCACAACCTTCGAACCGCTTTTCGGACAGGAACACGCCTACGTGGCCGAGGATCTCGTTGCGATCAGCGGGCGACAGCCGATCGAAAAATCGGACGTGCCGGTGAATGATCGGGACCCATTCCGGTGGAAATGGCTGATTCCGGAGTCGCTTGCGACGCTGTTGTTTGAAGAAGGCAAGCATGGGTCGAATACACGTGGTTCCCTGGCAAAGCCCTATAAGAAGATAAGGAATCCCGGAACTACGCAAACACAGGCGCGGGCTGCCTGGTTGTAGCCGGGGTCGCTGACCCCGGCCGGCGTGCCGGCCTGAATGCGCAAACAGCCCGGGGTCACCGCCCCCGGCTACAACGGCTTTCAACCCGCGGTCGGCGTTGTTTATTGATCGACTACAGGATATCGAGGGCCGAAGATTATGCCGTTCGCAGACCTCCTGCTCGCACGTGCTTACCGCCGAAAAATACGCTTATGAATCAAAATACAATTAGCCGTCGTCATTTCGCGCACCTGATCGGTGCCGGAGCTGCTGTCGCATTCGTTAGACCAAAGCTTTCACTGGCTAAGGAAGCTAGTCCGGTCACGAACAAGTCCGCGGTCGTTCGGCTGAGCTCGAATGAGAATCCCTATGGTCCTTCGTCAAATGCGCTCAAGGCGATGAGTGATAGTTTCGGCCTGGCCTGTCGTTATCCCGATGAACATGCCGACGCGCTGGTTGCAGCACTGGCGCAACTCAACGGAGTTGGCGCCGATCAGATTCTGATCGGCGACGGATCCGGCGAAATCTTGAAACTTTGTGCGGACACCTTCACGGGTCCGCAGCTGGGCAAACTCGTCGCTGCGGATCCGACGTTCGAAGCGATTCTCAACCACGCCAAGATCAACGGTGCGGAAGTCGAGAAGGTACCGCTGACTTCGACCTTCGCCCATGATCTTGCCAAAATGGGGGCTACAGCAAAAGGCGGCCTGATCTACGTCTGCAACCCGAACAATCCAACGGCGAGCATTACCCCCAAGAATGAGCTCCGCGATTTCATATCAAAGACCTCACCCGATACTACGATCCTGGTGGACGAAGCGTATTTTCACTTTGCCGACACTCCCGATTACGAAAGCGTTATTCCGCTGGTAAACGATCATCCGAACCTGATCGTCGCCCGGACCTTTTCTAAAATCTACGGGATGGCGGGACTGCGGTGCGGTTACTGCGTTGCTCAGAAAGAGACGATCGACAAGCTGCGGAAGCATCAGCCATGGGACAGCGTCAATTGCATGGCTCTGGCCGCCGCTGGCGCCAGCGTAGGCGATGCCGCGCACGTGAAGGAAGGTCAGCGGCTCAATCTGGAAGCGAAGAAGTTCGTCGCTGCTGAACTGGAGAAACTCGGCCATTCGGTCATTCCGTCCCAGGCCAACTTCATCATGTTCGATTGTCACCAGCCGGTAGTGCCGCTGATTCAGTCGCTCAAGGAGCGGAACGTCGAGGTCGGGAGATTGTTTCCAGCGTTCCCCAATTTCATGCGCCTAACGATCGGCAAGAGATCGGAGATGGAGGCGTTTCTGTCCGCTTTCCATCAGGTCATGGCCTAACGGAGCAAGGTTTGGCCGCTCTTTATTACCTGCTTTGCTGTAGGGAAAGCTGGTAGCTTCCCATGGGACGCTAGCAGCGTCCCCTACAGGGAAATTGTGGTGCTGAGCGACCGCCTTACTTCTTCAGCATCGCGTCCCGCTTCGGCTTGAATTCGCTGTCCGGTTTCCATTCTGGAAACTGATCTCCGTTCGCGACCTGCAGGCCAACTTGGAAGAGGAGCTCGGCGTCCTGTGCGGCACCGGCAAGATCCCAGTCGGGTTTAACGTCATCACTGACCTGGTGATAATCCTTCAAATCGAATTCATCCGACCGAAGTGGCGCATCGAGCGGCCGCGACAGAAGGTGCACGCCTTTGCCGATGTACAGAGACGGCACGCCCCCCTTCGAGAATTCGAAATTGTCCGCGCGATAGATGCTGCCTTTTTCGGGGCGACTGTTCGGAATGGCGGTGCGTCCCTGTCGTTTAGCGGCGTCGGCTAACATGTCGTCCAGCGTCGAAAAACCGAAGCTGGTATCTTCAACTTCGCGGGCTTTGCCCCACACATTCATGCTGTCGATATTGATGTCCGCGAGTGTTTTCTCTAACAGATATAACGGATGCCGGACATAATACTTAGCGCCCAGTAAACCCGCTTCCTCAGCGGTCGTGCTCATGAAAAGAATCGAACGTTTTGGCGGCGGGTTGACCTTTGCAAACGCCGCTGCGATCTGCAGCACCGCGGCACAACCGGAGGCGTTGTCGTCAGCGCCATTGAATATCTGATCGCCCTGCAACTCAGGATGCCGGCCGAGATGATCCCAGTGAGCTGAGTAGATCAAATACTCATCCTTCAACTTGGGATCACTTCCTTCCAGTTTCCCGATCACGTTGTGCGATTTGAATGATCGCACCTGCTGTTTCACGGCGATCGTTGCCTGCGCCTTGATGGCCACCGGCTTGAACGACTTGCTCACCGCCGCCTTCTTGAGCGCGTCGAAATCCTGCCCGGCCGCGGATAAGAGCTGCTTTGCCACGTCCAGAGTGATCCAGGACCGGACCTGAACCGCGCCCATGTTTTTGTCGGGCTCATCCAATTCGAAATTTTCCTTCGACCAACTCGTTCTAACGACTGAATAGGGATACGCCGCCGGCCCCGTCTCGTGGATGATGATTGCGGCGGCAGCGCCTTTTAGCGCAGCAATCTCATACTTGTACATCCATCGACCGTAGTAAGTCATGGCGCGGCCTTTGAACATTTTGTCGTCCAGCCGTGATGAATCTTTCGGATCAGGCACGGGAGGATCATTGATCAACATCAGGATCGTCTTGCCGCGCACATCGACATCTTTGTAGTCGTCCCAGCCAAACTCCGGAGCGACGACACCGTAGCCGACGAATACAATGTCGCTCTTCGGCACACTGATGTTTTCCTGGAGCCGTGCCGACGACGCGACAAAATCGTCGGGGAACTTTAGCTCCATTTCTTTTCCGCCGGCAGAAAAGGACATTTGAGGATCGCTGGTGATGCCGGCCAAAGGAACCTCCTGTAGATAAGTACCATCCGGGTTTCCGGGTTTCAGGCCGATTCGCTTGAACTGGTCACTAATATAATTGATCGAGAGCTCTTCACCCTTTGAGCCGGGGGCGCGTCCTTCAAAGTCATCTGAGGACAGCACCTTAATGTGAGCCAGCATTCCATCAGGAGTGATTGCCTCCAGACTCGGTCTCACCTTGTCCTCGGGTTCTGCGGCAAACGCGGAGGTCGATGTAATCAGCAGGATAACGAAGGTCTTCGTCATATCCCTACCTATCGCCGGACAGAACTGGCGCAAGTGCCGGCAAGCGACACCTGAGGTTGCAGTTGGAGGGACGAGCTTGTCTCGTCCCATTATTTGGCGCAAAAATGCAAATTTTATGGGAGGAGACGAGCTCGTCCCTCCGTTAGAACAGCTGAACCGGGAGTCCTGTCATAGCCGCCACCCCTGCTCACAAACACGCGCGCTGAAGCTCAGCTCCGTTCAGTGGCTTTCCGCTGATGGCCCGGCTGGCTTCTCCTTCTTGTCCTGTGGAACTACGCCGATCTTCTTCAGAAATGGTTGAACCGATTGTGGGCGGCCGAGAAACTTCTCGATCGAGAGCGAAACGTCGCGTGCGTCGCCTTGTGAATAAATCTCGTTACGCAATCTCATGCCGGCTTCGCGATCGAGATACTTTCCCTTCGCTTTCTCGAACACTGTTGCCATATCAGCCGCGATGGCGTCGGCCCAGGCATAGCCATAATATCCGGCATCGTAACCATTCAGGTGACCGAAATAGGTGCACATCGTCGTGCTCGGATCGATCGGAAGAAAAATCTTCTCCAGGATCGGATTGGATATGCCGACGCAATCATACGGCGCGTTTTCGGGATGTTGATCGTGCAAAGCGAGATCGAGTGACGCCAATGCGAACTGTCGCCGATAAAAGGTGGCGGCGGTGGCCAGCTTGGCGTCGTTCATCTTCTGCACGGTTTCAGCCGGGATTTTTTTCGACGGGTCCCGATAATCGGCGGCAAAGGTATCGAGCACGTTCTTGTCCCAAACCCAGTTTTGTAACATCTGCGACGGCGCCTCGACGAAGTCACGTGGAACGTTGGTGCCGGCAAATCGGGCGTAGTGCGCGCGGGTCGTTAGGGTGTGCAAGACATGACCAAACTCGTGGAACAAGGTTTCTACATCGCTGTGAGTCATGAGCGAAGGCTTGTCGGCAGTTGCGGGAGGAAAGTTGCACAACAGCGTTACCGTTGGCCGTTGATATTTACCGTTAGGTAGAAGCTTTCCTCCGACGATCTCGAATTCCGCAAAATGGTTGTATTTTCCTTCGCGAGGAAACATGTCGAGATAGAACAGGCCCAGCGGTTCGCCGCTGGCTGAATCGGTAACAACATAGAGCTGGAGGTCGTTCACCCATTTGAAGGGCGGATCAATCGGAGTGAACTTCAGCCCGAAGATATTCTGATAGATCGCGAACATCCCGTCTACGACCCGTTGGTAAGGGAAAAAGTTACGCAAGGCTTCCTTGTCGACGGTGAATTTCTGCTTCACCAGCTGGTTGTCGTAATAGCGAAAATCCCAGGTTCCGATGATGGCGTGCGGATCACCGGTATCGGCCGCCTTCAATTTTTGCATTTCGGCAACTTCGGAAGCGAACTTCGGTTGAATTCCCGTCACCAGATCGCCGATGTACTTCTTCGCTCCGGCGCCGGTCTTCGCCATTTTGACTTCAGTTTGAAAATCGTCCCAGGATTTGTAGCCGAGTCGCAGGGCGATGGTGTTGCGGAGCGCCAGCATTTGATTGAGCACCGTGACGTTGGTGTCCTTCGCCAGGGTATCGTGGACGACATAAAGCTTCTTGCGAGTCGCTTCGCTTTTGGCGTTCTCCATCACGGCCGTGTACTGCCAGGTGACATTGGCAAGCACGGTGTAGGCGTCATCGCCGGTCTTAACACCCGGTGAGGCAAAGAAGCTGTCGGGCACTCCGTCCAACTCTGCCTTTGTGAACACTACCGGTGCCTTCGCGTTCACCACGTTGCTTTGGAATTGGGTTCCGAGATTGGAGAGCTGTTTGCGTAAGTCTTCCACCTCTTTGCGTTTGTCCGGCGGCAGAGCCAGGCCGGCGCGCCGATAATCGCGAAGAGTTTCATCCATTAGTTTTTTATCTTCGCCGGCGAGTTTCGGCTGGGTGTCGGCGAAAGCTTTGATGGCTTTGTAAACGTCTTCGCGATAATCGATTCCAACCGCCCACTCCTGGAAATCTTTCACTGCCGCTTCAGCTGCCTTTCGCATTGCCTCGTTTTGGTTCGTCTCCTTAGTGACGACGGCTTTGTTAGCCGCTTTCGTTGCTTCATAGCCGAGATCGTCCAGAGCCACCACGGTACTCTTAAACGTCACCTTCTTGGGATCCTGGCCGCCGATTTCGTCTAACCGCTTGTTGGCGGTCGCAATCGCGTCCTTAACTGATGTGGTAATTGCTTCGGGCGTTTGATCCCACTGCGGGATGGTCAGCTGCGCGTTGGCTTTATCCGCTGCGGCGCGGAAATCGTCGATCGTTGCCGCATCGGAAGAGACTCCGAGGGCGAAACTGAGAATGCCACCGGACAGGCGGAGGAGTGACAGATAGGGATTGTTCATGGCGAAGGTTTGATTGCTACGGAGACGTCAGATTGTGTAGAAGATAGCGGCTCGTTCAAGTGGGAGAGCAGAGCATTGTGCTAGAAAAATTCTTTCTCGCGTTTATTCCGGTCTTCGTCGCGATCGACCCGATCGGGCTGGTTGCCCTGTTCATGGGTTTGGGCACCCATGCTCAAGCTGAGGACCGGACGAAGCAGGCGCTACTTGGAATCTTAACGGGGTTGCTGGTGTCGGTGGGGTTTATCTTCCTCGGCAAAATCGTGTTCGGCGCGCTCGGGATTACGGTCGCGGATTTCCAGGTTGCGGGTGGATTGATCCTGCTTGTCCTCGCGGGAAGAGAACTGGTTGGCAGCGGTGACCACGATCGGACGGGCAGCCACGAGTTCGGCGTTGTGCCGTTAGGCATGCCGTTGATCGCCGGCCCGGCATTGTTAACCGCCCTTTTGATTCTCGTGGATACCGTTGGTTTGATCTACACGGTTACGTCTCTTCTATTGAACCTCGCCATTGTGGCTATCGCATTGTGTCAGGCTGATCGGGTGGGGCGGTTGCTCGGTAAGCAGGGTTTGCGCGGCGTATCGAAGCTGATCGCACTGTTGCTCGCAGCGATAGCGGTTAGTCTGATCCGGCGGGGCTGGAAAGCCGGGTAATTCGGCGGCGCCGGGGGCGTCGAGCTCGCGCTGCCTAACTAGTGCGGCGGTTAGAGAACCGCCGCTACGGAAATCGACCATTAGAATGTACCGACGGTCAGCATCACCAGCGTGCACCCTTCAATCACTTCAATTCCGCGATCGCGGGCGGCTTGTGTGAGATCATCGTTTTCTGCTCCCGGGTTCAATATCAGTCGGCGCGGCGATGCGGCGGTTATGTCGTCGATCAAGGGATCGGACCGTCTTTTGCCCAAATACACCGTGACCGTGTCGATCGGACCGGGAACGTCAGAGATCCCTGGAAAGCATTTTGTACCCGAAATGTCGCTGTAAGCAGGATTCACCGGCACCGCTTCATGCCCATAATCCCGGAGCATGTTCAGCGCCTTGAATGCGTACCGGTCCGGCTTCGGTGAGGCACCCAACACAACCACTCGTTCTTTGTGTCCCACCATTTAGCTTCCCGACCGTGCGATGCCGCGCAAGTTTTGCTGGTTTCTGTAGCGGCGAGCTCTGACCGTCGAAAAAATTGCAGGGAACAGGGCAGTAACCGCATCAAACCAGAATAGTGCGACGGTCAGAGACCGCCGCTACAGAAAGACCCGTTCCGGGGCAGAAACCAGTAAGTCCTCGACTGGATCCCTTTGTTAAGCCACACTGGGTGTGACAAAACGACCGAATCGGGGCCTCAGCCCATTCCATTGACAGGCATGGACCTCTCGTTACTATCCTCGCTCCTATGAGATTTCCCCTCGCGCTCACCAGCAAAATCGCTGCGTACATGATCGGCCATAAGCTGCGCGGTACGAAGAAGTTCGCCACCGTCCTCCAATTGGAGCCCCTTCACACGTGTAATCTCACCTGCACCGGGTGCGGCCGGATTCGCGAATATTCCACCTCCCTCAAAGACATGATGAGCCTCGAGGATTGCCTCGGCGCGGCGCAGGAATGTAGTGCCCCGATGGTTTCGATTTGCGGCGGCGAACCACTGATTTACCCTCACATCGAAGCCCTGGTAGCCGGCCTTCTGGACCAGGAACGGATCGTTTACATCTGCACAAACGCCATGTTCGTGCGGAAAAAGATGCGCGAATGGCTGGCCAGCCGTTACCCGGTCGAGTCCGCATTCGTAGAATCAAAAATCACCGAACTGGTCGGCGCCGGATTAGTTAGCGAGAAAGATGCGGCTGAAATCCGGAAAGGACCAAAGGACGCGACCAAGCCAGTGATCGGACCATCGAAGTGGATGTATTGGAACGTGCACCTCGACGGCTTGGAACGGACTCACGATTTGATCGTGGAACGTGAAGGCGTGTTCAAGGAATGCATCCTCGCGATTAAGATGGCGAAGCGACTCGGGTATCAGGTCGCCACCAACACCACTATATATAAAGAGACGGACATGGATGAGGTCGAACAAATGTTCGATTACCTGTCCGATCTCGGCGTGGATGGCCACACGATTACTCCGGGCTACGAATACGACGCAGCCAAGCGGGACATGATCAGCCGCTTGAATCTTCAGCCGGAAAATTTCTTTCTTACCCGCAAGGCGACGGTCGAGAAGTTCGCCAAAATGGAGGACTGGATGAACCGTTATACGTTCTTCGGCACTCCTGTTTATTTTGAATTTCTCGCCGGCAAACGGGACCTGACCTGTTCAGCCTGGGCGATTCCGACTCGGAATATGCGCGGCTGGAAAGCGCCCTGTTATTTCATGACCGACGCGATCGGCACAAATGGAAGCGGTCATTTCGAGACCTATGCCGAGCTGCTCGACAATGTCGATTGGGATAAATACGGAGTCGTCGACGGCGTAGCCCGCGATCCGCGATGCGAGAATTGCATGACGCATTGCGGTTACGAGCCTACGGCCAGTTTGGGATTGCAGGCGCAACCGGGCGATATGTGGAAGACGATCAAGTTCAACTTCGGAGCACGGCCGAAACCGACCGGCCTGGGTAACGAAGTTCTGGCCTACAACGGCGTTACCTCGGGTAACGGTCATCTCACGGGCAAGCGCGCCGAGGTTTCGGCACAAGCGTCGTAAAGATCGGCAGCGGCGGTCGTTGGATCACACTGGACTAATGAACCGGTCAACTGACGTCATCGCCTTATCGAGCGCACGCGCGCATCAGATTCATGGCGACACCGCCGTTGACGCGGAGATTTCCCGCGCAATCGGACTAGCTCAGAACAATCTGCTGCGTCAACAACATGCCGACGGCCATTGGTGTGGTGAATTGATGGTCGATAGCACGTTGTGTTCGGACTTCGTGTTGTTCATGCACTGGGCCGGCGAGGTGGATACGCAGATTCAGCAACGATGTGTTCAGCACATTCTCAAACGCCAACTACCGGACGGCGGCTGGAATATTTATTATGGCGGGCCGAGTGAGATCAACGCCTGCGTAAAAGCTTACTTTGCACTCAAGCTGGCGGGGTGTTCG
>C688J18823_10000612_pt1 | contig 20885 bp, 21 predicted proteins | sample HopSoiMetagenom1_FD_18823 | JGI IMG/M metagenome (IMG submission 18823) | reverse complement strand
ACCGAAGCCTCGGGCCTGTTGTCCGGCCTCACCCATTCCGCCGGCGTGGTGCTCACCGCAAAGTCGAACGTGAGGCTGAAGAACATAGAGTTCGTGCGATTGGAGCCGGAACGGGCGCTGGTGGTGCTGGTTGGTGAGGACGGCCAGGTCGAGAACCGCGTCGTCAATCTGCCGATCGGGCTGCCGACCTCGGCGCTGGTCGAGGCCGGAAATTTTCTCAACGCGCGCATTCGGGGCAAGACGCTTTCCGAGGCACGAGCCGAGTTGGAACAAGCTCGGGCAGCGGCGCAGGCTGAGCTCGACCAATTGACTCAGAAGGTGATCGACGAGGGGCTTGCGAGTTGGTCGGGCGGCACCGAGCGGCAACTCATCGTGCGCGGCCAGGCACACCTCCTCGAAGACCTCAAGGTGCTGGAGGATCTGGAGCGGGTGCGGCACTTGTTCGACGATCTGGAATCGCGGCGCGACGTCATCGATCTTCTTGGCCGCGCCGAACGCGCCGAGGGTGTGCGCATTTTCATCGGCTCGGAGAACAAGCTGTTCTCGATGTCGGGCTCCTCGACCATTATCGCGCCGTATCACGACCGCGCCGGCCGCATCGTCGGCGTCATCGGCGTCATCGGCCCGACGCGGCTGAACTATGCGCGGGTCATCCCGATGGTCGATTATACCGCCAAGGTTGTGAGCAAGCTCGTGGGCGGCTAATGATCCGCGTTGGTTTGAAGGTTACGGCTTGATTTTTGGCGCATCTGCCCTGATATCCCGGACATCATGAACGACAGCGATATCCGCCCCCCGAGCGACAACGAGCCCGCGCCGGCGAACGATCCAACCGTGCAGCCTGAGCCGGCCGCCGCGCCGAAGCCGTCGACCTCGCTCGATCGCGAACTGGCCGAGGCCAAGGACCGCCTGCTGCGGACGCTGGCCGACATGGACAACATGCGAAAGCGCACCGAGCGCGAGGTGGCCGACGCGCGGACCTACGGCATTTCGAATTTTGCCCGGGACATCCTGGGCGTGGCCGACAACATGCACCGGGCCATGGCGGCGCTCGACGACGAGCTTCGCGCCAAGGCCGACGAGCCGACCAAGGTGCTGCTGGAGGGCGTCGAGCTGACCGAGCGCGAGCTGATGAACGTGCTGGAAAAGCATGGGGTGAAGCGGATCGACCCGCTCGGCCAGAAATTCGACCCGAACCGCCACCAGGCGATGTACGAGATCGAGGACGCCAGCGTGCCGGCCGGCAGTGTCATCCAGGTGATGCAGGCCGGCTATATGATCGGCGATCGGGTGCTCCGGCCGGCGCTGGTCGCGGTGGCCAAGGGCGGCGCCAAGGCTCCGCCGGCCCCCGCGGTGTCCGCCAACGACAATCCCACGCAGTAGTCCTGAGACCTCTTCCGATCTCAGGACGAGATCCAAAGAGTTGTGTCCGGAATTACCTCGGCTCCAAACCGTCGCGCATGGCGCGGAAGCGCGTGAACGTTTCGGTCCATTTGTCCTTCGGAGCGAAGCCTAGGATGCGCAAATAGGCGCCGGTCCCGAACCGCAGCCATTGCACGATCTCGACCTCGGCGCCGGTTTGCGGATCCTTCGCGTTCGCCCGCACTTCGTGGCCGGGCTGGCCGCCGATCCGCATCGGCTCCGAATTGGTGATGCGCAATTCCTTGAACGGCGGCAGGCCGCTCATCGCGTTGCGGGCGAATTGTTCGCGGTCGCGACTCTCGGCCGGACCGCCGGACGAGGCCGCGATCACCAGATGCGCCTGCTCGGTTGCTTCCAGCGTGTCCTGGGGGCCGTCCGTGAATTGCGCCGCCACCCCCGGCACCACGCGCACGAGCCGCATGCCGGCGAGGTCGCCCACCTTGAACGGCACCGTCATCAGTTGCTCTTCGGCCGGCACATGAGGTCGTGTGGTGAGGCTCGCCAGCGACGCGCGAATGACGGCGTCGGTGTAAGGGGCCGGCGTCGTGGCCGGCATTTCCAGCGACACCAGCGCTGTCAGGTTGTCGACCGGCGCGATCAGCAGCCATTTGCGGATACGCCCGGCGGGGGTGTCCTGGCGCACAATGGCCAGAAGGCCGTTACCGCCGGCGAGCGGCAGCGAATCGCGTTTTTCGACCGTCATCCCCTGCTTCTTGAGGGCATCGTTGGTCATGGTCTTTTCGATTTCCGGGAAGGCATTTCCCGGCAACGCGATGAGCCGGGCGAAGACCCCTTTTTGCTCGTTCTCGAAGCCGGAAAAAGTCGTGGCTGGCTTCAGCTCAGCTGGCGGAACGAACCCGAGCCGCGAGCCGATCGGGAAAACGGCGTCGGCGGCAGCGGCCGACAGCGGCGCCAGAGCAAGGACCACGGACAGCACCGCGGCGCCGAGGCCGGCTGCCGGCGCTCTCAAGGCTTGAGCCAAACTGGCGCGAAGACCGGGGCGACGCATCATGCGCCCGGTATGCGGCTCCATTAAGCGAAACTCAACCCTGTCGCGCCATCTGTTGGGTCCGAGATACCCCGAAACGGCGGCACAATCCCCCACGACCTGCTGCGCGGCCGGTCAAGCGGTCGCGCACCATACGCGATTCCGCTGTTGCATTTCTGGACGAAAAGCTTCGGCCTGGCGTGCCGCTGGCTCGGTAAGGCCGGCTGGACGGACGAGCGGAATTTGATTTTGATGTCGCGGCGGCATTTGGCATCGCTGCCGGGGACAAGTTTGCCGTCGGCCGGATGAGCCGGAGGGGGCGCTGGCGGCCCTCGGAATTCGTCCGGAAGGCCATCAAGTCCTTGCGGCGCAAGGGGTCCCTCCTATATGAGCCAAGACGCCGCACGTGCGGCGAAATGTCAATTTTGGGGGCCGGGTAGGGGCGCCTTGTAGGGCTCAACCGGCCTGCCGTGAAAGAGAGGGTACACCATGGGCAAGGTCATCGGCATCGACCTCGGCACCACCAATTCCTGCGTCGCTATTATGGAAGGCAAAACGCCCCGCGTGATCGAGAACGCGGAGGGCATGCGCACCACGCCTTCGATCGTCGCCTTCACCGATGACGGTGAGCGGCTGGTCGGACAGCCCGCCAAGCGGCAAGCGGTCACCAATCCCGAGAAGACCATCTTCGCGGTCAAGCGCCTGATCGGACGGCGCTACGACGACCCGATGGTCGAGAAGGACAAGAAGCTCGTCCCCTACAAGATCGCCAAGGCATCGAACGGCGACGCCTGGGTCGAGGAGAACGGCCAGACCTATTCGCCGTCGCAGATTTCCGCGTTCATCCTGCAGAAGATGAAGGAGACGGCGGAAGCCAATCTCGGCCAGAAGGTCGATCAGGCGGTCATCACCGTTCCGGCTTACTTCAACGACGCCCAGCGCCAGGCCACCAAGGATGCCGGCAAGATCGCCGGCCTCGAGGTGCTGCGCATCATCAACGAGCCGACCGCGGCGGCGCTGGCCTACGGCCTCGACAAGGCCAAGCAGGGCCTGATCGCCGTGTACGACCTCGGCGGCGGCACCTTTGACGTGTCGATCCTCGAGATCGGCGACGGCGTGTTCGAGGTGAAGTCCACGAACGGCGACACGTTCCTGGGCGGCGAAGACTTCGACATGCGGCTGGTGAGCTATCTGGCCGACGAATTCCAGAAGACCCAGGGCATCGACCTGCGCAAGGACAAGCTCGCGCTGCAGCGGCTGAAGGAAGCCGCCGAGAAGGCGAAGATCGAGCTCAGCTCCACCACGCAGACTGAGATCAACCTGCCCTTCATCACCGCGGATGCGTCCGGTCCGAAGCACCTGACCATGAAGCTCACCCGCGCCAAATTCGAGGCGCTGGTCGACGACCTCGTGCAGAAGACGATCGAGCCGTGCCGTCAGGCGATGAAGGACGCGGGCGTTACCGCGGCCGAGATCAATGAAGTGGTTCTGGTCGGCGGCATGACCCGCATGCCGAAGGTCCAGGAGGTCGTGAAGCAGCTGTTCGGCAAGGAGCCGCACAAGGGCGTCAACCCCGACGAGGTGGTGGCGATCGGCGCCGCGATTCAGGCCGGCGTGCTGGCGGGCGACGTCAAGGACGTACTGCTGCTCGACGTCACCCCGCTGTCGCTCGGCATCGAGACGCTGGGCGGTGTGTTCACCCGGCTGATCGACCGCAACACCACGATCCCGACCAAGAAGAGCCAGGTGTTCTCCACCGCGGAGGACGGCCAGCAGGCGGTCACGATCCGCGTGTTCCAGGGCGAACGCGAGATGGCGACCGACAACAAGATGCTCGGCCAATTCGACTTGGTCGGACTGCCGCCGGCGCCGCGTGGCGTGCCGCAGATCGAGGTCACGTTCGACATCGACGCCAACGGCATTGTCAATGTCCAGGCTAAGGACAAAGGCACCGGCAAGGAGCAGCAGATTCGCATCCAGGCGTCGGGCGGCCTGTCCGAAACCGATATCGAGAAGATGGTCAAGGACGCCGAGGCGCACGCCGACGAGGACAAGAAACGCAAGGCGCAGGTCGAGGCCAAGAACCACGCCGAAGCTTTGCTGCACTCGACCGAAAAGGCTTTGGCCGAGCACGGCTCCAAGGTCGGCGACGCCGAGCGCAAGGCGATCGAGAACGGCATGGCCGACTTGAAGGAAGCGCTCAAGGGCGATGACGCCGATGCGATCCAGGCCAAAACCAATGCGCTGGCGCAGGCCTCGATGAAGCTCGGCGAGGCGATGTACAAGTCGCAGCAGGAAGGCCAACCGGGTGACGGTCCGGGCGCAGGTGCTGCTCCTGGCGGCGAGCCGGGCAAGAAGGACGATGTTGTCGACGCGGAGTTCACCGAGGTCGACGACGACAAGAAAAAGTCCGCCTGAACGTCCGCGGATTGAATCATGGCCGATAAAGACTGAACAGCGATGGCCCGACGCAGCAGCGCCGGGCCATTTGTTTTGCGAGTGCGGATGCGACAAATGCAAACGGCGCCGCGATTTGCGGCGTGGCATGAGGGCGAGGCATGCCGGTGATGGCAAAGCGAGATTACTACGAAGTCCTGGGGGTTCAGCGCGGAGCGAGCGAGGCCGATATGAAGGCCGCGTACCGCAAGCTCGCCATGCAGCACCATCCGGACCGCAATCCGGGCGACAAGGATTGCGAGCACAAATTCAAGGAGCTCAACGAGGCCTACGACGTACTCAAGGACGCCGACAAGCGCGCCGCTTATGAGCGCTTCGGTCATGCCGCGTTCGAGCAGGGTATGGGCGGCGGCGCGCACGGCTTCGGCGCCGATTTCGGTTCGGCGTTCTCCGACATCTTCGAAGGCATCTTCGGCATGGGCGGCGCGCGGCAGCGCACCTCGGGCCGCGAGCGCGGCGCGGACCTGCGCTTCAACATGGAGATCACGCTGGAGGACGCCTACGCCGGCAAGACGGCGCAGATGCGGCTACCCACTTCGGTGACCTGCGAGACCTGTTCGGGCAGCGGCGCCAAGGCCGGCACCAAGCCGAAGACCTGCCAGCATTGCAACGGCCAGGGCCGCATCCGCCACACCCAGGGCGGCTTCTTCACGCTCGAGCGCACCTGTCCGATCTGTCAGGGCCGCGGCCAGGTGATCGAGGATCCGTGCCCGTCGTGCTCCGGCTCCGGACGGGTGACCCGCGAGCGCACGCTGTCGGTCAACATCCCGCCGGGCGTCGAGGACGGCACCCGCATTCGTCTGGCCGGTGAGGGCGAGGCCGGCGTCCGCGGCGGCCCGCCGGGTGACCTTTATATTTTTCTCTCGCTGGCCGCTCATGCGTTCTTCCAGCGTGACGGCGCCGATCTGCACTGCCGGGTTCCGGTCTCGATGGTGACCGCGGCGATCGGCGGCGAGTTCGAGGTGCCGTCGATCGACGCCAGCAAAGCGCGCGTGAAGGTCCCGGGCGGCACCCAATCGGGACGGCGGTTTCGGCTGACCGGCAGGGGCATGCCGGTGCTGCGTTCCAAACAGACCGGAGACATGTACGTCCAGGTGGTGGTCGAGACGCCGCAGAACCTCACCAAACGCCAGCGCGAGCTTTTGGCCGAGTTCGAGAAGCTGTCGTCGAAGGACACCCAGCCGGAGGCGTCCGGCTTCTTCACCAAGGTCAAGGATTTCTTCGGCAACAGCGCCAAATCCGGCTAGTGCCCGTCAGCGCCCCTGACATCGCCGGAGACCGGGCATGCCTCTGGCCTGCAAAGCATTTACCCGGTACAGTTCCGTCATCCTCAGTGAGTAAAGCCGCGTCCCCCCATGCCATTGCTTGCGTTTCAGATGCTTGAAAAGAAGATTGAACGGCGCATCCGCCTTTTGGAGCGGAAAAGCGGTCTCCGCTTCCTCGACGAGGTCGCCTTCATCCGGCACTGGATCGACAAGCCGCTTTCGATGGGCGCCGTCACCCCGTCAGGCAAAATGTTGGCGCGCGCCATGGCGCGCTGCGTCGATCCAGACAGCACCGGCCCGGTCATCGAGCTTGGCTCCGGTACCGGGGCGGTGACGAAGGCCCTGGTGGAGCGCGGCGTCGATCCATCGCGCCTCGTGCTGGTCGAATTCAATCCGTCGTTCTGCCGCCTGCTGCGCACCCGCTATCCCGACGCGACCGTGATCCAGGGCGACGCGTACCGGATCAAGCACTTGCTCGGCGGGCTGTTGCGCGACCCGGCCGCCGCGGTGGTCTCGGGTTTGCCGCTGACAACCAAGCCCTTCAAGCAGCGGATCCAGCTGATCGACGAAGCCTTCGAGCTGATGTCGCCGGACGCGCCGTTCGTGCAGTTCACCTATGCGATGGTGACGCCGATCCCGAAGCGTCCCGAGGTTGCGGCGCATGCCCCCGAGCTGATCTGGCAGAACCTGCCGCCGGCGCGGGTGTGGGTCTATCGCAAGAACTGACGATTGCTCCTGCTATCAACGTCGTGGCGGCCGGGCATAGCCGTCCGCCGGACGGCTTCGCTTCGCTCGCCTATAGCCATCCGCAGGACCGCGTTGCTTCGCTCGCCCATAGCCGTCCGCAGGACGGCGTCGCTTGCTCGCCTATGTCCCGGCCTTCAGCGTTTTTGGCGCACCGCTCGAGCGGTGTATGATTGGCCTCATGGCTGCTGCAAAAATTCTCGTCTTCGCCGGTTCGATCCGCACCCACTCGTACAACGCGCGGCTCGCGGCGCTTGCAGCCAAGGAGCTGGCGCTGACCGGCGCCGAAGTCACCCGCATTTCGCTGGAGGACTATCCTCTGCCAATTTACGACGGCGACGAGGAAGCGCGCGCCGGCGTGCCCGGCAACGCCCGCAGCCTCAAGCAGATGATGGCGGAACATTCCGGCGTGTTCATCGCGAGCCCGGAATACAATGCTTCGGTCACGCCGCTCTTGAAGAACACCATCGACTGGATCTCGCGCGTGCGCGAGCGCGGCGAGCCGCCGCTTGCCGCCTTCAAGAACCGGGTCTTCGCGATCGGCGGCGCATCTGACAGCCCGTATGGCGCGCTGCGTTCGCTGATGGCGTTGCGCCAGGTGCTGGAGCTCGGCTGCGGTGCGCGGGTGCTGCCGGAGCAGATCACGGTGTTTCGAGCGAGCGAGGCATTCGACGAGATGGACAACCTGAAGGAAGAGCGCGCCGCGGCTTCGCTCAAGCGCGTAACGGCGCAGCTTGCCGAAGCCGCACGGGAGACGGCGTGATGGATGCGCGCGACCGTTTGATCGTGGCGCTCGACCTGCCATCGGTCGCGGCCGCCGAGGCGATGGTGACCCGGCTGGGCGACGCGGTGTCGTTCTACAAGATCGGCTATCAGCTCGCCTTCGCCGGCGGCTTGAGCCTTGCCGAGATATTGATCCAAGCCAACAAGAAGGTGTTCGCCGATCTCAAGCTGCACGACATCGGCAACACGGTCGCCAAGGGCGTCGAGAGCGTGGCAAAGCTTGGCGCCACCTTCCTCACCGTGCACGGCTATCCGCAGACCATGCATGCGGCGGTCGACGCGCGCAAAGGCTCGGGCCTCCGCATCCTCGCCGTCACCGTGCTGACCTCCTACGACGACGCCGACCTTGCCGCCGCGGGCTACGACTTTACCGTGCCGGAGCTTGTGGCCGAGCGCGCCGCCCAGGCGCGCGACATCGGCGTCGACGGGCTGGTTTGCTCGGCCGAGGAGGCGGCCAACCTCCGCGGCATCGCCAGCGCCGGCATGGTGCTGGTGACGCCCGGCATCCGCCCGGCCGGTGCCGACAAGGGCGATCAGAAGCGCATCATGACGCCGGCCAAGGCAATTGCCGCCGGCGCCGACCATCTGGTGGTCGGCCGGCCGATCCTCGAAGCGCCGGACCCGAAGGCCGCCGCCGAGGCCATCGTCGCCGAAATCGCCGGTGCGACGCGATAACAGGAGAATGCCATGGCCAAGGGTTACTGGATTCCGCATCTCGACGTCAGCAACATGCAGGGCTTTCAGGCCTATCGGGACATGGCCGACGCCGCGCACCAGCGGTTCGGCTCGAAGCTTCTGGCGCGCGGCGGGCGTCGCGAAGTGGTCGAAGGCAAGCTGCGGGGGCGCAACGTGCTGCGCCAATTCAACTCATTCGATGAAGCCAGGGCGTTCTATCATGGTCCCGACTATTCGGCCGCTCATCCGCTCCGCGAGCGGCATTCGGCGTGCGATTTCGTGATCGCCGAAGGTTACGACGGTCCGCAGCCGCCGCCGATCGGGACGCCGCCCGCGGCAGCTGCGCTGAAGGGCTACTGGCTCGTCCATGTCGATATTCCCGACCTCGAGGCCTACAAGCCCTATCAGGCCGCCAACGCAACGGCGTTCGGCAAATACGGCGCGCGGTTTTTGGTGCGCGGCGGCCGTTCCGAGATCACCGAAGGCAAGCCGCGTTCCCGTGCCGTCGTGCTGGAGTTTCCGAGCTACGAGGCGGCGCTCGGCTGCTATCGTTCGCCCGAGTACCAGGCCGCCAAGGTGTTGCGCCTTGGCAAGGCCGACGCGGATGTCGTCGTGGTCGAAGGTTACGACGGTAAGTGATCGGGCGTGCCATGGCCAAGGCCTATTGGATCGGACGTGTCGAGGTGAACAACGAAGAGCGCCATAAGCCCTATGCGGCGGCAAACCCGGCGATGTTCAAGACGTTCACCAGGTTCGATCTGATCATCGTCGAGAGCTATGGCGGTCCGCAGCCGTAAATTTGTCGCCATGAGGGGGCGTTCATGCGTGCATTTTGGGTATGTTTAATCGTTCTGTTCACCGGGTCGTTCGCGTTGGCGCAATCCGCTACGCCTGAGCAAAAAGCGCAACTCGCGCCGACCGGTGCGCTGCGCGCCGCCATCGTGACGATTCCGTTCCTGGCGAAGACGGATGCGAGCGGCGTCGCCACCGGGGTCGCGCCCGATCTTGCCGCGGAACTGGCGCGCGTGCTCCGAGTTGCGTACCAGCCGGTGGTCTACGAAACACCGCCCGCCGGCATGAAGGCGATGCGCGAAGGCGTGGCCGACGTCATTTTCCTCGCGCCGACGCCGGAGCGAATCGGTATGGTCGATTTCGCGCCGGCGTTCATGGAAATGGAGCTTTCGCTGTTGGTGATGGCAGGCTCGCCGATCCAGACGCTGGCCGACGTCGATCAGCCCGGCCGCCGCATCGTGGTCTATGAGCGCAGCGCCAACGAGGAGATGGTGCGTCAGAAGCTCCCCAAGGCAACGCGTGTGCTGGTGCCGTTGTCCGACTACAAAAAAGCGTTCGCGATGATCAAAAACGGCGAAGCCGATGCGTTCGCCGATCTGCTCTACCAGACCGCGGCCAACCATGTGGATATGCCGGGCACGCGCATCGTGCCGGGCGCGATCGGTCACAATGCGCTGGCGATCGGCACCACCAAAGACAAGTCCGCCGCCGCGGCCTACGCCAAGGCGTTCACCGAGACCGCGATCAAATCGGGCCTCGTCGCCAAGTCGATCGAGAAGGCTGGTGTCCGCGGTGCGGCGTCGCCCAAGCTGTGACGGCTTTCCCGGTTGGCGCGGTCCCGCTATACCCGCGCGGTGTTTGCAGGAGTTGATCCATGGCCGACATGCGGCTGATCGTGGCCGGCGCCGGCGGGCGCATGGGGCGCACCCTGGTCAAGGCCATCGCCGAGACCAAAGGTCTTGCGCTCGCGGGCGCGCTTGAAGGCGAGGGCTCGGCGCTCATCGGCCAGGATGCTGGCGTGCTGGCCGGACTGCCGGCCAACGGCATCAAGCTTAGCGCCGACGCCAAGGCGCTGCTCGCCCAGGCGGACGGCATCATNGATTTCACCATTCCGAAGGCGAGCACGGCGTTTGCCGCGCTGACCGCCGGTAAGGTCCATATCGTCGGCACCACCGGGCATTCGGCGGATGAAGAGGCCAAGATCCGGGACTCCGCCAAGAGCGCGGCGATCGTGAAGTCCGGCAACATGAGCCTCGGCGTCAACCTGCTCGCGGCGCTGACCAAGCGCGTGGCGAAGACGCTCGATGACAGTTTCGACATCGAGGTCTTCGAGATGCATCACAACAAGAAGATCGACGCGCCGTCCGGCACCGCACTGATGTTCGGCCGCGCGGCGGCGGAAGGCCGCGGCATCGATCTGGCGGCGCATTCGGCGCGCGGCCGCGACGGCGAGACCGGCGCGCGCAAGGCCGGGGACATCGGCTTTGCCAGTCTGCGCGGCGGCACCGTGGTCGGCGAGCACAGTGTGATCTTCGCCGGTCCCGCCGAGCGGATCGAGCTCGTGCACCGCGCCGAGGACCGCATGATCTTCGCGCGCGGCGCGTTGCACGCGGCGGCCTGGGCGCGCAACCAGAAGCCCGGGCTTTATTCGATGGCTGACGTGCTGGGACTGAAGGACTTTTAGCTTTTCCGCAGCAACGACTTCCCCGTCATTTCCTTCGGCTGCGGCAATTTCATCAATGCCAGCATGGTCGGCGCCAGATCGGCGAGCCGCCCGTCGGCGAGTTTGGCGTCGCCGCCGCCCGCCAGCAGCACCGGCACTGGATTGGTGGTGTGCGATGTATGCGGGCCGCCCGTGACGGGATCGCGCATCAGCTCGCAATTGCCGTGGTCGGCGGTGACCAGCAGCGCGCCGCCCTGCCGCCCGATCGCATCGGCGATCTTGCCGAGCCCGGTGTCGGCCGCCTCCACCGCCTTGATCGCGGCCGGCAGGCTGCCGGTATGGCCGACCATGTCGGGGTTGGCGAAGTTGAGAACGATCATGTCGTACTTGCCGGAGTCGATCGCCTCGACCGCCTTGGTGCTCAGCTCGGGCGCCGACATCTCCGGCTGCAGATCGTAGGTCGCGACCTTGGGCGACGGCACCATGATGCGGTCCTCGCCCGCGTACGGCTCCTCGCGGCCGCCGTTCAGGAAATAAGTGACGTGCGGATATTTCTCCGTCTCGGCCATGCGAAGTTGCGTGCGGCCGGCGCTGGCCGCGACCTCGCCGAGAATATTCGGGAAGGTCTGCGGCGCGAAGATCGTCTGCATCAATGTGTCCAGATGCTCGCTGTACTGCGCCATGCCAACCGCCGCGGCGTATTTGAGCCGGCGCTTGCGCGGGAACCCGGAGAAATTCGGATCGAGCATGGCGCCGAGAATTTCGCGGACCCGGTCGGCGCGGAAGTTGAAGCACAGCACGCCGTCGCCATCCCGGATGCCACGGTAGTCGGCGATCACCGCCGGTAGGATGAATTCGTCGAACTGTTTCCTGCTGTAGGCATCGGCGATGGCGGTCTGCGGATCGGGGAAGCGTGGCCCGTCGGCCTCGACGATGGCGTTGTAGGCGAGGCCGATACGCTCCCAGCGCTTGTCACGATCCATCGCGTAATAGCGCCCGATGACAGTCGCGACCGGCACCGACTTGGGCAGCGCCGCGGTGAACCGCTTGAGGTCTTCGCCCGCCGATTGCGGTGGGGTGTCGCGGCCGTCGGTGATGGCGTGAGCCGCCACCGGAACGCCGGCCTCGGTGAGGATTTTGGCCAGTGCGACGCCGTGATCCTGATGCGAGTGCACGCCGCCGGGCGAAACGAGGCCGATCAGATGGCAGGTGCCACCGCTCTTTTTCAAAGCGGCGATCAGGCCGGTCAGCGCCGACGCCCGCTTGATCTCGCCGGATTCAATGGCGTCGCCGATGCGCGGCAGGTCCTGCACCACCACGCGGCCGGCGCCAATGTTGAGATGGCCCACCTCGGAGTTGCCCATCTGGCCGGGCGGCAGTCCGACCTCGCGGCCGTCGGTGCGCAGGAACGCGTGGGGAGCGTTGGCCCACAGCCGGTTGAAGGTCGGGGTGTTAGCCTGACGAACCGCGTTGTCGGCGATTTCCTCGCGCCAGCCCCAGCCGTCGAGGACGACCAGCATCACAGGTCGGCGCTTCTGCTTCGATCCATTGCTCATCGCCCGTTAGATAGCGACCAATCCGGCAAGGAGCAATCGATTAGGCCGCGTGCCGAAGCGGTTCAGCTGGGCGGAAAACGGAGATTGCGCGGCTCCGATCAATTCAGGCACCATTCACTGGAAGACGACAAAGCGCGTTGCAAATTGCTCCGCCCGAGGTTCCCCATGCCCTCACCACAGCGACAGATGAAGCTCGGCGTCTCCATGATCGGGCTGGGTTATCACGTGGCGTCGTGGCGGCATCCCGACGTTCCGGCCGACGGCAGTCCGAACATCAAGCACTCCGTCGAGGTCGCGCAGACCGCCGAACGCGGCAAGCTCGACATGGTGTTCCTCGCCGATGCGGTCGGCATCCGCGAGTACGACGAACCGCCGGGCGCGCTCTGCCGGTTTTCCAACTCCTCGCGCTTCGAGCCGATCACGCTGCTGGCTGCTCTGTCGATGGCGACTGAGCGCATCGGCCTGGTCGCCACGCTCTCGACCACCTACAGCCAGCCGTTTCACGTCGCGCGGCAGTTCGCCTCGCTCGATCATCTGAGCGGCGGCCGCGCCGGCTGGAACGTCGTCACCTCGGTGACGCCGATGGAGGCGCAGAATTTCAATTACGACACGACGCCCGACTACGACAAGCGCTACGGCCGCGCCGCCGAGTTCGTCGAGGTGGTGCGCGGTCTGTGGGACTGCTGGGAGGACGACGCCCTGGTACGCGACAAGGCATCGGGAATCTTTTTCGATCAGGCAAAAGTTCACGTGCTCAACCACAAGGGCGAGCATTTCTCGGTGCGCGGCCCGATCAACATTCCGCGCACGCCGCAAGGCTATCCGGTGATCGTGCAGGCCGGCGCCTCCGAACAGGGCCAGGACATGGCGGCGGCCACCGCCGATGTGGTGTTCGCGGCTTCGGCCTCGATCGAGAACGCGCAGAAATACTATGCGTCGGTGAAAGGCCGGATGGCGAAATTCGGTCGGTCGACCAGCGAACTGCACATTATGCCGGGCATCATGGCGGTGGTCGGGCGCACCGAACAGGAGGCGCAGGACAAGTACGGGGAGTTGCAGGACCTGATCGATCCGAAGGTCGGGCTCTCGCAGCTCGCGGCCTCGCTCGGCGATCTCTCGGCGTATGACCTGGACGGCCCGGTGCCGGAGGACAACATCAATCCGCGCATGCGGAGCAGGGCGGCGCTCATGCTCGACATGGCCCGCCGGCAAAACCTCACTATCCGCCAGCTCTATCTCGCGGTCGCGGCAGGCAACGGCCACCACGTCGCGGTCGGATCGGCACAGCAGGTCGCCGACGTGATGGAGCACTGGTTCACGCATCAGGCGGCGGATGGCTTCAACTATGTGCCGGCGGCGCTGCCCGGAGGCATCCACGATTTCGTCGATCTGGTGGTGCCGGAGTTGCAGCGGCGCGGGCTGTTCCGTACCGAGTATGAAGGCGCCACGCTTCGGGAAAATCTCGGCCTGCCGAGGCCGGCGGGTCGGCACGCGGCGCGGCCGATGGAAAAAGCTGTATAGGAATGCGGGGGCAAGAATGGGCATCGCAGTCAAAACGCTGCTGCTGTTGGCAGGATTTCTGACGCTGGCTGTTCCGGCCGCGGCGCAGGACAAGTATCCGTCCCGCAACATTCGTCTGATCGTCAGCTTCCCGCCGGGAGGGGGTATCGATGCGGTGGCGCGGCTGTTCGCCGACAAGATGACCGCGATCCTCGGCCAGCCGGTCGTGGTCGAGAATCGCGGCGGCGCCGCGGGCCTGATCGCCGGACGCGCGGTCGCCGCCGCCGAACCCGACGGCTACACCGTGCTGATCGCGAGCAACTCGATGATCATCGCGCAGCTCATGAATGCCGCACCGGGCCTCAGCATCGAGCGCGAACTTCAGGCGGTCGCGAGCGTCGCGCCACAGGCCAACATCGTGGTCGCGGCGCCCGATTTGCCGGTATCGACGCTGAAGGGGGCGATCGAGCTCGCGCGTACGCGCGCGCTCAACTATTCGTCGCCGGGGACCGGCTCGGTGCCGCAGCTTCTGCTCGCCTATCTGATCTCCACATTGCCGGACGCCCGGATCACGCACGTGCCGTTTCCCGGCGCGGCGCAAGCGCTGACCTCGACCATGGCGAGCCAGACCGAGCTGTCGGTGGTGACGCTGCCGCCCGCGGTGCCGTTGGTGACGTCCGGCAAGCTCAAGGGCCTCGCGGTGACGACCCCGCAGCGCTCGGCCGCGGTTCCGCAGGTGCCGACGGTTGCCGAAGCTGGTTACCCGGGCCTATCATCGACGGTGTGGACGGGCTTTTTCGTGCCGGTGAAAACGCCCAAGGCGCTCGGCGAACGACTGGGCGAGGTGGTTCTCCAAGTCGCCGCGATGCCGGAGATCAGCCAGAAGCTGGTGCAGCTTGGCTTCGAACCGACCAGCATCAGCGGCGACCAATTTCAGCGCGACGTTGCGGTCGAGGTGAAGTACTGGGCCGATGTGATCCAGAAGGCTGGCATCAAGGCGCAGTGACCTAGGCCGCGACCGTTCCGGCCTCCCAGCCCAGCATGGCGCGCTTGCGGGTCAGGCCCCAGTGATAGCCGGTCAGCTCACCGGATTTGCCGATCACGCGGTGGCACGGCACGACGAAGCTGATCGGGTTTTTCCCAACCGCGGCGCCGACCGCGCGGGGCGCCTTCGGCCTGCCGATGTGGTTGGCGATATCCGAGTAGGTGGTGGCGCGGCCCATCGGAATGCGGAGGAGCGTCTCCCACACCCGCACCTCGAAGTCGGTGCCGATCAGCACCACGCGAAGCGGCCGGTCCTCGCGCCAGAGCTTCTTGTCGAAGATGCGCGCGCAGAGCGGCGCGGTGCGCGCCGAATCCTCGACGCAAGTCGCCCGCGGCCAGCGGCTGCGCATATCGGCGATAGCGGTCTTTTCCTCACCGGGGTCGGCGAAGGCCAGTCCGCAGAGGCCACGGTCCGTCGCCATCACCAGCGCGGTGCCGAACAGCGCGGGATGGAAGCCGTAGTAAACCGTCAGGCCTTCGCCGCCGGTTTTCCATTCGCCGGGCGACATCGCCTCGTGGGTGACGAACAGATCGTGCAGGCGTCCGGGGCCGGACAGGCCAACCTCATAGGAAGCATCGAGCACGCTTGCGGAATCGCGGAGCAGATTGCGCGCGCTGTCGAGGGTAAGCGCCTGCAGGAATGCTTTCGGCGTCAGCCCGGCCCAGCGGCGGAACAGGTGATGCAGCTCGGTCGGGTGACCCCCGCGGCTTCGGCGATCTGCTCGATCTCCGGCTGCGTGCGCCAGTTGCCGCGGATGTGAGCGATGGCGCGGCGCACGACGTCGTAATCGGCGGCCGAGGAGGAAAGTGGCACGGGGTCGATCATACGTTCGGGCGAGAGCATGGCGTTCTCCATCATGTTGCTCTCCATCTACGTCGCCGAGGGCCGTGCGCCCACCCGGTTTCTGACTCTAAACAACCGCCCGCGTCGGTCCGCGCCGGGCCTCGCCCAGCGCCGTCGACAGCGCCGCGGCAAAGCTCTCCCTCTCCTTCGGCGACAGGAAGCCTGCGACCGGAAACTTGCGGCCGCGTGACACCAGGAACAACTTCAGCAGGCCGAACTCTTCGTTGGTCTCGCGATCGAGCGTGGTCCACAGCGGGTTGAGCGTCCATTCCGCGACCTCGCCGCGATGGCTGACGCGGCGAAGGCGAAGCTCCGAGGGCGTCACCGTGACCTCCTCGAACGCCGCCGCCGCCCGGTAGTTGGCGCGGAACGCCCAATAGACCAGCGCGACGTCGAGCCCGAGAAAGCCGATCACCGGCCAGGCGCCGAGCCAGAAGAAGAACAGGCCGCCGATGAAGCTGAAGCCTCCGACCAGCGCCATCACGGCGAGGAAGCCCGTCCCGGACAGCGAGCGATGCGGCGTGATGATCGCCGAAAAAAGCGTGGGCTCGGCGGTGGGGTCGTTGTCTGTATGGGTCGGTGCCGTCATGCTGTCCTGAATATAGGACAATCATGGCGAAGAGGCAGACCCGGAAAGTCGCGAAGAAAGCCGCCAAAACGAGAGTGGCGGTGAAAAAAGCCAGGAAGGGCAAGGCCGCCCAGGTCAAGCCCGCGAAGGTGCGCGCCAAGGCCGATGCCAAGGCACTGCACGGCCAAACCAAACCCTGGACTTCCGCCGAAGTCGATGAAGCGTTTCGCCGGTTTCAGGCGGCGATGCCGGAGCCGAAGGGCGAGTTGCAGCACGTCAATCCGTTTACCCTGCTGGTCGCGGTGGTGCTGTCGGCGCAGGCGACTGACGCGGGCGTCAACAAGGCGACGCCGGCGCTGTTTGCGCTCGCCGACACACCGGAGAAGATGGCGGCGCTCGGCGAGGATCGCGTTCGCGAGTTGATCAAGACCATCGGGCTGTTCCGCACCAAGGCGAAGAACGTGATCGCGCTGTCGCACAAGCTCATTGCCGAGCACGGCGGTCAGGTGCCGAACTCACGTGAGGCGTTGCAGGAACTGCCCGGCGTCGGCCGCAAGACCGCCAACGTGGTGCTGAACATGGCGTTCGGCCAGCCGACCATGGCGGTGGACACGCATATCTTCCGGATCGGCAACCGCACCGGTTTGGCGCCCGGCAAGGACCCCCTGGCGGTCGAGCTCAAGCTGCTCGAAGTCATTCCAGAGAAATACATGATGCACGCGCATCACTGGCTGATCCTGCACGGCCGCTACGTGTGCGTCGCGCGCCGTCCGCTGTGCGAGAAATGCGTGATCGCCGATATCTGCAAGTGGCCGGGCAAGACCGTTGCGGTTTAGGCTGTATGCCGGTCTTCGACACATCCGACCTCATCCTAAGGAACCGCGCGAAGCGCGCACTTCGTGCGCTCCTCAGCATGAGGTCCAGGAAAAGTTGCTCGGCTCGAGATCAAGCTCGACATTTCTAAGCCCGCTTCGGCGCGTGGAATTCAACCCGCCGTTGCGATAGCCGCTTGTGGATGTGCACCATCATCGCCATCGCGAACAGCGGCGTGGCGAGGTTGACGATCGGGATTGAGACGAACATCGCGATCACGAGACCAGCGATGAAAATCTGGCCGCGGTGGGCATTGCGCATCGCCTTGGCTTCGGCTGGTGGACGAAATCGCATCGCAGCGAGCAGGAAATACTCCCGGCTGAGCAGATAAGCGTTGGCGAGAAACATGATGACCAGGCCAAGCCCGGCGACGAACAGGAACGGAACAGCGCAGAGATAGACGAGGACCGCCAGGAGCGCGGTATTGACGCCTTCGACCATGGCGCGAAACAGCGGCAGCGCCGTGCCGGGTGTCTCGTTGGGATAATGCGTCCGCTCGACCTCCTCGGCGATCTCGTCGACGAAGAAGCTGCCGACGAAAGCGGTCACCGCGGGCATCAGGAACAGCGCACCGGTGATGATGCCGAGCGTGGCGGCGATCGACAGGACCCAGGCGAGGACTTGCCAGGCGGTGTGCCCGCCGGCGGTGGCCTCGGCCCAGTGGGCTCCTGTCGTTGCCATCCAGGAGAACACCCGGTTCAGCCCGACGCCCATCAGCACGATCAGGATCAGTCCGAGCCCGATCGATTTGAGCAGCACCCGCCGGAACGGCGGCGAGAACATCTGGGCCAGCGCCTTGATGGCAGCGTCAAACATGCAATCCTCCGCAACCGCGCAGAGGTATGTCGGCTCAGGCGTCGGGACAAGCTGGCGGCGAAAAATGTGTCAGAGCGCCGGCGCAGTCGAAGGTGCTTCGACCTACATCAGCTCGGCGGAAGCTTCCTCAGGCTCGCCGAAAGCGTCCTCCGCGGCCGGCTCGAGCGTGTGCGGCAGATGCGCCCAGGCCATCTGACGGTAGTCGAAGCCGCGCTCGATGGTCGGCTTGACCAGCGCGAAATACGGCGAGATGTCGAAATCGCGCGGCGCGTAGAGCGAAGAATGCCGGATCTCGAGAATCTCGCGCCGCGCCGTCTCGCTTTCCAATCGCGTGACCTTCGGCAGGATCGGATAGTGCACGTGCTCGAATGCCTGCGCGATCAGCGCCGAACAGATGATGCGGGTCGGGTGCCCGGAGCCGAGCGCCATCATGCGCCGCCGCCAGCGCTGCGGCACCGGCAGCGGAAACAGGTAGCGCATCAGATCGAAAATGTTTTTGACGTCGTAGTCGAAGCCGATGCGCTCGGCCGCGTAGGTGCAGACCCGCGCTCGATCCTCGTCGGTCAGGCCGATCGGACGGCAGATCCGGGTGTGGTATCGCCGGTATTTCGACAGCGGAGCGCCAACCACGCCCTGGCCGAGGACAGCTTCGACCAGGACCAATGGCTCGTCGTCCACCGTGGTGCGTTCGCCGATCGGCCCGACGTAGAGCGCGGCATGGGACCAGGTCGACTGGGTGAGATATTTGATGACGCCGGATATGTGGTTGTCGCCTTCGACCAGGAGCACGTCCCCAGGCTCTAACGCGGCCTGCAACGCCTCCGGATCGCTCGGCGTGAAGGGCTCATAGCCCACCGCCGGCCGCTCCAGATACCGGGCCAGCGTTTGCCCGATCCCGCCGAGTATCCAGTTCATGACGGCCGAACCCAGGTTTGCGCGTGGTTATTGAACCGCACGTCGCGCCATTACGACGCAAGTTAGACGACACTTGTTGCGATCGGGTTCATTGCCTTGGGCCGGCGACAATCAATTGTTAGCCATGGCTTTGCGCTTGGCCGCGGGTTCTGCCAAGAATTGGGTTCATCGCGGTGCAGCGTAAAACCAATTGCAAACCATGAATTACGAACCATGAGCGCTTTGTCCCGCCGAGGCTTCCTGGCCGGCTCCGCGGCGTCGTTCGCAGCAGGCCCGGCGTTCGCCCAGCGCTCGGGAGTGCCTTCGGGCGAGGTGGACTGCGTCATCGTCGGCGCCGGCGCCGCGGGCATTGCGGCGGCGCGGCGGCTGCGCGAAGCCAACCGCAGCTTCATCCTGGTCGAGGCATCGAACCGGATCGGCGGACGTTGCGTCGTCGAGCAGCAGAGCTTCGGCGTGCCGTTCGACCGCGGCGCGCATTTCATTCACAATCCGGACATCAATCCGCTGGCAAAGCTTGCGGCGCGGACCGGGCTTGAGGTTTACCCGGCGCCGTCGGCGCAGCGCATCCGCATCGGCCGGCGCAACGCCCGCGCCAGCGAGCTCGAGGATTATCTTGCCGCCGCAGTGCGCGCCACTCGTGCGATCGCGGACGGCACGCGCGGCCGGCCCGATACCGACAGCGCCAAATTGTTGCCGCGCGACCTTGGCGAATGGCAGTCCACCGTGGAATTCGCGCTCGGTCCCTACGCCAGCGCAAAGGATCTTGGCGAGATTTCGGCGGCGGATCTGAGCCGCGCCGGCGAGCGCGACCTCAACGCGCTGTGCCGCCAAGGCTACGGCGCGCTGCTGGCCAAGCTTGCCGAAGGCCTGCCGGTGCAGCTCGACACCGCGGTTAAGCTCGTCGACGTCATCGGCCGCGGCGCCAAGGTGGAGTTGTCGACCACCAAGGGCACGGTCAGCGGCCGCCATTGCATCATCACGGCGTCCACGAACGTCATTCTCGATCGGATCAAGTTCGAGGGCGGACTGCCGAAGCGCCATCAGGATGCCATGGAGAAGCTTCGGCTCGGTAGCTTCGACCACATCGCGCTCGAGCTGCCGGGCAATCCGCTCGGCCTGCCGCGCGACGACGTGGTGTTCGAGAAGGCGACGAGTCCCCGCACCGGCGCGCTGACCGCCAACATCGCGGGCACGACGCTCTCGACGGTTTCGGTCGGCGGAAAATTCGGCCGCGATCTGGCCGCGCAAGGCGACAGGGCGATGGTCGAGTTCGCCGTGGAATGGCTCGGCGGCATGTTCGGCCCCGGCGTGAAGAAGGCGCTCGGCCGCACGCAGGTGACGCAATGGAACAAGGATCAGTGGATCCAGGGCGCCATCGCGACGGCGGCGCCGGGTTGGCAGGGCGCGCGCCGCATCCTGACCGAACCGATCCGCAACCGCGTGTTCTTTGCCGGCGAGGCGGCGCACGAGACGGCGTGGGGCACTGTCGGCGGGGCGTGGGAATCCGGCACCCGCGCGGCCGAGGCGGTGGTGCGCCGCATCACCGGTCAGCCCGAGCCCAGGCCCGAAGGCGAGCCGGCCGAGAAGCCGGCGCGCAAGGGCAAGAAAGTTTAACCGCTACGCGCCGAGCCGTTCCTTCAGCCAGCCGACGATGGTGGTGGCGATCTCGTCGGGATGCTGCCCCGGCGTGCGGCCCATGTGATGGCCCTCGGGATAGACGCGCGCCGATTTCGGGCTGCCGTGCTCCATCAGCAGATAGACGTCGGCGATCGGCGCCTGGTCGTCGAGCTTGCCGTTGACGCCGAGCAGCGGCGCCGATTTCTTGTCGAGCAGGCCCATGGTCTTGAGCGACAGCGGCGCCACCGCCGCCAGAAATTCCTCGACGGTCTTCACGCCCATGGCGCGGCCGCGCGCGTCGAGCAGGCTCGCGGCGCCGAACAGATAGGTCGCGCCGCCGGTGGTGAACGCCGGCACCAGCCA
>C688J18823_10000611_pt1 | contig 20890 bp, 14 predicted proteins | sample HopSoiMetagenom1_FD_18823 | JGI IMG/M metagenome (IMG submission 18823) | reverse complement strand
CGCGCCGAGACGCTCGTATCGGCGGTCGCTGATCGGCGGACATGCGGGGCTACGGCCGAGCGGCCGGACGCGCCGGCGAGGACTGCTCGTCAGCGGGCGAGGGAGTCGCCTGGATCGTCTCGACGCTCGCGATCACGAGACGCAGCTGGATCAGCGTCGCCTCGCTCTCGAGCGGCCCGAGTTGCGTCGGCGTGAAGCGCTGCTCGGAGTGACCCGTGAGGCCGGTGCCCGCGGCACGCTCGGCGTCGTCGAGGATCTCCGCATCCAGCAGTGGCTCGGGCTCGACGGGGGAATCCAACGACGGGTCGATGAAGCCGAGGGGGAGACGACCGCCTCTCCCGTTAGGCATGCGGGCACTCGCGGAGACGTTCCAGATCGGAAAGACCTCGGGCCGGAGCCGCGACGGCGGTGCTCCGAGTGGGAGCCGCGGTCCGCGGTCGAGCGTATCCATGAGGGTAGGCGGGAGTGGGCGGGCGCGTTCCGGCCCTCCTGGCAGCTCACGCCGGAAATGCACCTCGATCAGACCGAGGTCGGGGTTCTCGCGCCCACCGTCAGCTCCGAACACGCGCTCATCGCCCTCAGCAACGACGGTGAAGCGTCCATCTTCGTCAGGCGTGATGGGACGTTCCAGCTCCTCGGTGCACCACGGCTCGATCACGAGCCCGCCGGCCGTCACGTTCTGCCCATCGATCGTCACCTCGGCGACACAGCGGAGCGGGCCGAAGTTGCGAATGCGGAGCGCGTAGATCTGCCCCGGACGGGCAAGGACGTGTCCTGATCCAGTCTCGCGAAGGCCAACACCCTTTCCGCGTGGCACCACTTCGACAGCAAAATCACCGTTGCGCATGAGCCGACTCCGTGAGGGCCTTCCGGATTGTAGTACTGGTACAAGAGTGGTGTCAATAGCGGGGCGCGGGGCGCGGGGCGAATGAAAAACTCTAAACGCGCCACTGCCCACTTCTCACTGATGACTCTCGTTGTTGACAGCGAGAGCTTCAGTTCAAAAGTGAATAGTGGTGAGTGGGAAGTGGTCGCATCCTGCGTCCCGCATCCCGCATCCCGCATCCCGCGCCCCTCATCCCGCGTCCCGCAACCCGCCTCCCAGCGCTGCTGCCGGAATGCGTTTTGCCTCGCCCTACGGGGCCGGGATCGCCAATTCACCATCGGGTGCGGGAGAGGGACACTATGGAGATGGAATCACTGAAAGAGCTCTATGTGGACGAGCTGAAAGACCTGTACAGCGCCGAGAAGCAGCTGGTGAAGGCGCTGCCGAAGATGGCGAAGAACGCCACGAACCCCGAGCTGCAGCAGGCATTCACCCAACATCTCGAGGAGACCGAAGGCCACGTCGAGCGCCTCGAGCAGATCTTCGAGATGCTCGGCGAACGCGCCGGCGGCAAGAAGTGCAAGGGCATGGAAGGTCTCATCGAGGAAGCGAAGGAGCTGCTCGAGGAGGATGCCTCGGAGGAAGTGCTCGACGCAGGAATGATCTCGAAGGCGCAGCATGTGGAGCACTATGAGATCGCGGGCTACGGCACCGTGCGCACGTACGCGCGGCAGCTCGGCCTGGAGGATCAGGCGGAGCTTCTGCAGCAGACGCTCGAAGAGGAGAGCAACGCGAACGAGCTGCTGACCCAGATCGCCGAGTCGTCGGTGAACCTCGAGGCGGAAGAAGGCTCGGAAGAGGAGGAAGAGTCGACCAGCCGTCGCGGCGATCGTCAGGTCTCCCGATCCGTCGCGACCGAAGGGACGCGCAGTCGGTCGTCCGGTGGCAGCCGCGGAGGCCGCGGCAAGTCGCGATCGACCTCGCGCTCACAATCCCGAGCGCGGTAGCAGCACGACCGTCGTTCGACAAAGAAGAAACAAAGATCGGACCGCCGTGTGAGCATGATCACGGCGGTTTTTTCTTGTCCCGTCTAACGAGGTCGCGCTCGCGACTCTGCAGCGCTCGTGACGAGCGCTCCTATGCCGGCAGGTGAAACCCGTGTTAACATCACGGCGCCGCGGGGGTCAAACCTGCGTTGCGTGTCTTCCTGTCGACACAATTTCACCGCGGGCACTAATAGCACGGAGAGAAACGATGATTCGACGTAACTTCGGTATCGTGGCGGCCGCGATCGCCGCGACCGCCGCATGCTCGGACTCCACCGCGCCTTCCGGCAGCTTGTCGCCGTTCCTCGTCGCGGCATTTCAGTCGACGCCGGCCGGCTTCAGCTCGACGGACAACAGCTTCTCGGCGAGCGGCGACGCCGGCGAGCCGTGGATGCCCGACCGCAACGCGCACGATGACGGCAGCATGATGGGTGGAGGCCTGCGTCCCGAATTCTTCGGCGGCATCGGCATCGGACGCGGTTGGGACCGCGGGCCATTCGGGCTCGGTGACTTTCTCGAGAATTGCACGCTCTCGTCGGCCACGGGGCGAGTGAACTGCCCCGACGCAACGCGCCATGGCCTCACTGTGTCGCGTTCATTCTCGTTCACCGATGCCGCTGGTACCGCGCAGGCAGCGCCGAGCTCCTCCACCAACACCATCAACGAACAGGTCGTCGTGAGCGGTACCGTGACGCGTCATGACGGGGATGTGACCTCGACGGTCGAGCACACCAGCAATCGCACGGTGAGCGGGCTCGCGTCCGGCAGCACCCAGCGCACCGTCAACGGAGCGTCCAAAGGGAAAGAGAGCTCCTCCGGAAAGACTCGGGAGGGAGCGGCGTTCACGGCATCGCGCGTCGTCGGCGATACGACCACAGGCTTGCTGATCCCGCTCCAGGACGGCCGTCCCACTTTCCCGACCGCTGGCACGGTCATCCGCGAGATGACGGCGACGATTACCGTCGACGGAAAGGATCAGGTGACGAAGGCGCGGCGCGAGGTGATCACGTACGACGGCTCGTCAACGGCGAAGGTCGTGATCACGAAGGATGGCACGACGAAGCAGTGTACGCTGCCGTTACCCTTCGGCCACCTGCAGTGCCAGTGAGCTAGAACTTCGCGGTGAGCCCAGCGGTGAGGGTGCGGCCCGGAAGCACCGTGAGATCATCGGGCTCGCCGCGCTGAACGTCGAGGAGGTTGCGGCCCGAAAGCGTGAGGCCGAGCGCACCAACGAGCTGGCGCGTCAGCAGCATATCCACACGGGTCACCCCGGGATACGTGCGCCAGTAATCGCGAAGCTGTACACCCGTGATGGGCTGCGGGGCCGCGGACGCGGCGGCGAGCGCGAGACCGTCATAGCCGATCCAGTTCGAGGCGCGGGCGACGGTGAGCGAGGATGACCACCGTGCCGCGGCCCAGGCGGCGGTCACGCCGCCGCTTCGCGCCGGAACGCCGAGCATCCGGTCGCCGGCGCGGAGATCGCCGCTGTAAGCGTATGCTAAACGCCGTACGCGGCTGTCGACGAGCGAGAGCGTTCCGGTCAGCGACAGCCGGCCCGCGAGCAGCGCGCTCTCGAGCTCCCATCCGCGATTACCGATCTCCCCCACATTCTGAAGCGCATAGAGCAAACGCCCGTCGGTGGGGCCCGGCATCAGCGACGAGGTGATCGCGACGGACTGAATGAGATTGTACGCCGCCTGGTCGAAGCGCGTCGCGCGGAGCGTCCAGCGCTGGGCGACGGTGGCATCGAGGCCCACCTCGATCCCCGACTGCTCCTCGGGCGAGAGCCTTCCCTGCACGATCGCCTGGCGTGCCAACCACGACGCGCGGACCGCCGATCCGGCCGGCCGAATGCTCCTTCCATACGAAGCGCGCAGCTTCGTGATCAGGAGCCCGAAATCGTGAAGGACGGCGCCCCCGACCATCGGCAGGCTCAAAAGACCACCCGTCGCCGCGAGGCCGGCGTCACGCTCCACGCGAAGTCCGCCCGTCACGAAGAGCGCGCTCCGCCACGATGCGTCGAGCTGACCGACCACACCCGTGCTCGACTGCCATCCGGTGTACGACGAGAGCCGTCCGCCTAACGGCGCGACCTCGGATGATCGTTGGCTGAGCACCGAATGCTCGGCGGCGACGCTCAGCGTCGTCGAAGCGCCGGCGGCGGAACCGAAGTGGCCCTCGCTGCTGGCGCGCACGGTCGCGCGGTCGGCGGCGCCCGTAGCCGCGCGCAACGCGGAATCCGCGGCGCTCGGGATCGGCGTGAGCAGGGAGGACGGGTCCCCAGAGAGGCGGTAGCCGTCAACGCCCACCGTCAGCGCGTGCGTCCACGCCTCGTTGGCGAAGACACTCGCCGTCGTGCCTAACGTGTACTCGCGGATGGACTGAGTCACCAATCCACTGCGACTCTCGAGGCGGTCGCGATCGGGAGAGTGTGCGTCACGCCAGGGCGCGCGCTCCGATTGCGTCGTGACCGGCGACTGGACCGGAGTGATCAGGGGATTCGTGCCCTGACCGGCCTCTTTGGTGTAAAAGCGCGCCGTGCCGGTGAGCGTGCTCCGCGCACCCACGAGCCGGAACCCTCCGTCACCGCGCGCATCCCAGCTTCGCCCGCCCGGCACGTAGGAGCCGACGCTGCCCACGGAGAGCGACAACGCCGAGGACCTGAGGTTGTCGCCGCCGCGCAGGTTGAGTGCGTGCTCCTGCACGAGCACCGGTCCGGTGGCGAAGGCGCTGTGTGCGACTCCCACGCTTCCCCGAATCTGCGCCGGCTCACCGTCAGCGCCGTCGTGGCGCATGATGATGTTGATCACGCCGCCAATCGCGTCGGCTCCATATAGTGCCGCGCCCTGCGGCCCACGAATCACCTCGACGCGCTCGACGGCGTCCGGGCTCATCTCGGTGAGAAGCAGCGGATTCGCGACCTCGATCCCGTCGATGTAGATCTTGGGATAGCTCACCTGAAACGAGCTCGCGCCACGCAAGCTGCCGTAGCGCGCGATGACGCTCGACGGCGCCTGATCCCAGACCCAGAGTCCGGGAATGACGCCATTCAACGTTTCCGAGAGTGTGCCCCCGCCCCCGCTCTGTTTTGCCAGCTGCGCGCGATCGATCACGTCTGTGGAGCTCGTGATCACGCGCGGCGATGCGCCGACCGCCTTGCCGGTGACGAGCACGCGATCGAGCACGCTCACACTGGCGCGCTGCGCCGCGCGAGTGGCGCCGGACCGCGTGGCCGCCGGCGCGAGGACAACCTGGTCGTCCCCAGCAACAACCGGCGCGACGACGCTGCCATCCAATAGGTCGGTGAGGACGGTGCCGACGGCAACGGAGTCGTACGACACGCACACGCGTCGGTCGAGCGCGACGAGCTCCGCCGAGTACGACAGGCGGAGACGTGCCGCCACCGCGAGTCGATCGAGCACGTCGCGTAGCGCCAGGTCGCGGCCGTGAAGTGTTACGGGACGATCGAGCGGCGCCGGCCACGCACGGGTCTCTCGAGACGGCGCACGTGTCGGGACAACGCACGGCGGCTCGCCGAGCACCACGGCAGGCAGCGCGCCGGCGGCGAGCATCATCGGGAGAGCGCGAAGCAGCAGACGATGACGCCCGGCGCGCGCGCGGAGCGCGTGAGTCATTGCGTGCGGGCGGCCGGCACCGAACGCCTGACGAAAGCGGTGTCACCGTGCCGCTCGATGTCGGCGCCAAGGCCTAAACCGATGACGCGCAACACGCGATCGAGTGGGTCGCCGGCGAACGTCATCGTCAGGTGCCGCTCGACAAGACTGGAATCGTCGACGCGCAGCACGATGCCGTACCAGCGTCGAAGCTCGTCACTCACTTCGGCCAGCGGCGCGTCGCGGAAGACGAGGCTGTCGCGCATCCACGCGAGATACTGCCCGGCCTCGACCAGGTGTCGGCTCGTGACGCGGCCATCCTGCTGGACCGTTCCCATGTCGCCAGCCGCGAGCAAAACGCCGCTGTCGGCGGTGGCGGCTGAGCGCAGCATCACGGAGCCCGAGGTCACCACGACCTGCACGACCCTTCCGCTGTCGGCCCGCACCGCGAAGCTGGTTCCGACGTCGCGGACACTGACCTGGCCCGTGCGAACCACGAATGGCCGCGTGGTGTCGTGCACCACGTCGAAATAGGCTTCCCCATGCAGCTCGACCTCTCGCGTCTCACGACCATAGCCGGCGGCCACGACGAGCTTGCTCGCAGGCCCGAGAACGACGCGTCCACCATCCGGAAGACGCAGGGAATCCCGTCTGCCAATCGTGGTCGCGAAGGTCCGGCCCCTGCCGGCATCCGCCAGCGACGAGCGCTCCTCACCATTACGCTGGAGCACGAGACGCGCCGCAACGACGACCGCGGCCGCAGCAGCGAGTATGGCCGCGGCGCGCCATATGGAGGCGGTCCTTCGAGTGTAGCGCAACTCACGCGGAGAGCGCCGAACAGGTGTCGCTGGCTGCCCAGTCGGCGAGTCTCGTCGCTCGACGACACGGGCGAGCGCAGTGTCGACATCGATGCCGGCCTGCTCGGGGAGCGCGAGACCCGACAGGGTTTTGTCGAGCGCCGCAAGGAGCGCCGCGTCTGCTTTATGCTCTGCCAGCCACTGTCCGATCCGCTCCGATTCCTCCGCGGAGCTCTCGCCGGCCAGATAGCGGGCGATTGCTTCCCAGTCGGTGGAAGGTCCGGAGGGATCGGAGTTGGGCGAGGACGGCAATCGGTTTTGCATAGGTTGTGATGGAGACACGCCAACCAGGGTGTCCCCTTATCGACGCAGCGAATGTCCACCGCGGGCTACACGATATTGCTCCTGCAGCCAGCAATTGGGACTTGGTCCAATGATACTACCGAGCCTTCGGTGACCGCGTCCGCGATCGACGATCGCGAACTGCTCGCCCGACTTCGCGCGGGTGATACGAGCGCATTCGACGCGATCTTCCGCGCGAACTATGCACTCCTCGTGCGCGTGGCCGAGGCGATGCTCCGCGACAGGGCGTCTGCCGAGGAGATCGCACAGGATGTAATGCTCGAGCTGTGGCGTCGGCGCGAGTCGCTCGACGTCACGGAATCGGTGCGCGGCTACCTGCTTCAGGCGACGCGCAACCGGTCGCTGAATGCGCTGCGACACCGTGCCATAGAACGGCGCAGCGAGCCGCAACTGGCCGATGGCATCTCGAGGCTGCCGTCGACCGACGCGTCGGTGCGGGAGCGAGAGATCGAGGTCGCCATTCAGGCGGCGATCGGGGAGCTGCCGGACCGCTGCCGTCAGGTCTTCGAGCTGAGCCGGATCGATGGGCTCAAGTACGCCGAGATCGCGGCGCGGCTGGGCATCTCGGTGAAGACCGTCGAGGTGCAAATGGGCAAGGCGCTGCGCGTCATGCGCGAGCGGCTCAGGCCCTGGCTTCCGTCAGGCGAGAAGCTCTGAGCCTGCTCGTGAAGAGCCCCGCGCCGATGGCGAAGAGCAGACAGCCGAGGAGCGCCGTCATGACACTGTAGTGCCTGGCAGCGTCGGGATTGTCGCTCGTTAGGCTCCAGCCGGAGGAATCCGCGACCGCCATTACGTCGCCTGTCTTGTGATAGCCGGGCGCCACGAAGCGCTGAATGAGGATTTGCTGAGTGGGCCGGACACGCTCCCAGAGCTCTGTACTACCTGGCCCGAAGAGGGGCGTCACGTCGCGTGTGCCATTCCGGGCGACAGTGAGCAGGTAGTAATGCGTGCGGCTGCGGGCACTATGAGTGTGCCGGTCGTAGACAACAGCGGGCTCGATTCGGCATGCGGCATTCGGTCTCCAGCCTGCCGAATCGAGCATGCTGGGGAGGCAGCTGCGATCCTGGCGATAGAGCTCGCCGGCGGCACGGTCGCTGTATTCGCCCCAGATTCCGTAGCCCATCTGAACGATCCCCAGGACTGCCACCGCGAGAGCGAACCACGTCATGCGGAGGCCAGGCGCGCTGCCACCGCGCGTCGTCTCCGGATTCAGCCGGACGAAGCGTGTGACGACATTCACTCTCACATGTGAAGTGGCCACGGAGGCCTCGCCGAAGGGGACATGCTGTCGACGACAAGTAGTCCCCTTCGGCAACCCTCAACATCGCGGTGCTACATGTGCCAGCCGAGGAGATTCCACTGGGCGAGCGACCAGGTGAAGAGGAGGGCAACGAAGACGGCGCCGCTGTAGCGGAGGCGCGCGCCGCGTGTGCCGGCGCGCATTCGCCACTGTCGCGCCGCGACGTACACCGCGCCCAGGGTGCAGAGCGTGCCGATGATCGGCAGCGCGAGGGCGATCTTGAGCGACGTGAGCGGTCCCTGGAGGAGGCCGCCCGATCCACCGACGATCACGACGACGGCGACGATGAAGACGAGATCGAGGAGCGCGAAGGTGATGACGAGCCAGCGACCCGGCAGCGCGTCATCGGCACGCGCCTCGCCGAGCCGTCGCCTAACGAATCGCCCGATCGCGGCCAGTACCACACCGACGAAGACGAGGATGCCCAGACCGAGCAGGATCCAGTGCAAGGTCACGGACTGGCTGAAGGGAACGCGCTCCATCGTCATCATCGGCGCCTCGCCGAGGAAGCCGCGGGTGATGTGTCCCTTGTCGTCAGCCTGGAACGAAACGAGGTCGCCGCCGAGATCGTCGCGGTAGAGAAGCGGCCCGACGGGGACGAGCCGCATGTCGCCTAACGCCGAATGCATGACGAGACGCCCGCTGTCGGCGGCGCTGATGCGAATGTCGCCGGCGAGTCCGATCGCCTTCTGAAAGGTGGTGTACGAGCGCCGATTGAACTCGTACTCACCGGCGACCCTCTGTGTCTCCTTGACGGCCGTCGCGGGCGGGTTCACGGCCGGCGCCGGCGTTGGATAGTAATGGTCGAGGAACTGGGTGAGGAATGGCCCGAAGCTCAGCTCCCCACCGGTCGCCGTGTTGTAGGAGACGAAGACGCCGAGCTTCTCATCGGGAACGAGAGCGAGATCGGTGTGGAAGAAGCGCGTGTCGCCGCCATGGCCAATGATATGGAGCCCGTGAGTCGATTTCTCGTAGAAGCCTAACGCGAACCCGTTGAGCCGCGGATCATGGGTGAAAGCGCGGCTGTGCATCCGCTGGGCGGTGGAGTCGGCAAGGATGCGCTGGCCGTTGTACTGGCCATTGTTGAGATGCGCGATCATGAACTTGGCCATGTCGGTCGCGCTCGAGGCGATCGATCCCGCCGGTGCCGCATTCACGATCTCGAACTTCTGCGGCCTGTAACTGCCCGCGGCATAGATGTACCCGTTCGACATGTCGCTCCGCAGATTCGCCGGCAGCGGCTGGCGTGTCGTCGTCTGCGTCATTCCCAACGGCGTGAGGATATGCTGCTCGATGTACGTGTCGAATGGCTGCCCGGAGACGCGCTCGACGATGTAGCCCGCGAGCGCCGTCGCATAGTTGGAGTACGACGAGAAGGTGCCCGGTGGCCGCACGCGACCTGGGATGTGCGTCTTCACCCATTGTCCAGTCAGGATCATCCTGGACGTGTCGTCGGTGATGAGATCGCGGCCATCCTCCTCGAATCCCGGCGTGTGCGTCATGATGTGACGCATCGTGATCGGCTGCTTGTAGGTCGCCGGGATCTTGAAGTCGAGGTACTGATTGACGTCGGTGTCGAGGTTGATCTTCCCCTGCTCGACGAGCTGCATCACTGCAGTCCACGTGAACAGCTTGCTCGTCGAGCCAATGCGGAAGAGCGACCGCTCGGCGTCCACCGGGGCTCGCCGGTCGACGTCGGAGTAGCCGTAGCCTTTTGCGTAGAAGAGCGCGCCGTCCTTCACGACGGCGACGGTTGCGCCGGCGACGTGCTTGTCGCGCAGGTTGGCGGTCATGACACCGTCGAGGAAAGCAGCGAGCTCCGTGCGGTCATGAACGCCGCGGGTGGCCGCTGGTACGGTGGGCGCCGGACCGAGTGCCTGCTGCTGCTCTTTGCGCGGGGTGGGAACGAGTGGCTTGATCGATGGCGGCTGCGCGCCAGCGACCGAGGAAATGAGCAAAAAGGCGAGCGAGAGTGGGCGGCTAATCATCATCGCGGGGGCAACCTGAGGGTTCGGGGCGCCCAATCATGACTCGCCGAAGCGGAAAATTCTAGCGCGTGGCCGGTGAACGGTGAACGGTGAACCGATAACCGTTCACCGTCCACGCATTACCAGAGTGCCCGAAGATCCACTCGCATCGCCCGCAACACCGACGGCAATGCTGCGAGGACGGCCATTGATAGCATGATGCCACTCACCGTTCCGAGTACGGTCGCCGAACGTGGCGCGACACCGAAGACGAAGCGCTCGAGCGTGCCGCCGAGGAGGAGCATGACCACGATTCCGCCTGCGATCCCCGGTACCGTCAATCGGGCCAGATGCAGCAGCACGGAGCGTCCGAGGTCGGTTGGCACGGCGCCGAAGGCGAGTCGCAGTGCGTACTCGCGCTCTCGTGTCGCGACGAGCTGGCTCATGACGCCGTAGCTTCCGAGCGCGGCGATCGCGAGAGCGGCCGCCGCGAAGATGAGGAGGAGAAGGGTCTGCAGCCGCGGTAGAGCGTTCCCCTGAGCCGCAAGAGCGTCGAGGCGGGCAATGTCGTGCGCCGCGACGAGCGGATCGGTGAAACGGAGCGCACGCCGAAGGGCGGAGATCGCCGCGTCCGAGGGACCGCGCGGGCTGACGACGATGGACATCTGCGTCGTCGAGAGCTGCGACCAGGGGAGGTATATGGTCTCGCCAGGCGGAAGATTATTTCCCGCGTCCATGACGTTTCCCGCGACACCAATCACTTCGACTGGCACGGGTGGCTTGTCGGCGCCGGCGAACCGGTAGATGCGCTTCCCGATCGCGTTCTCGTTAGGCCACGCGCGCGCCGCCAGGCTCCGACTGACGATCGCCACGTTCGGCGAGGCAGAGTCGTCCGCCGTCGTGAACGTGCGACCTGCGAGCAGGGGTATGCCAATTGTCGCGAGGTAGTTCGGCGATGTGCGCCGGATGTGCAGCAGCAACGGCTCGCTGCCGAGGGAGCCGTCGGGTAGCTCGATGAAGAATCGCACACCCCACAGCGCGTCGCTCACTGGCAGCGTCGACGTGTATGCGGTCGCCGCGATCGATGGCTCATGGGCGAGATTCTCCAGCAGCTCACGGCCAAAGCGCACGCGTGCCGGCGCCTGCTCGTAGCCGGCCCGCTGCAGGTTGATCCGCGCAACGAGCAGGTCGCCAGCGACGAATCCACTCGGCACTCGCGAGAGCTTGGCGAAGCTGACACCGAGGAGCGCCGCGGCGGCGAGGATCACGACCGAAAGTCCCGCCTGCAGCACGACCATCGTCTGCTGCCAGCGAAGGGCTGCCGGCGAGAGTGTCGTGCTCCGCGTTCCGCCGGAGCGCAGCGAAACAGCAAGGTCGGTATTCCGGCTGAAGACCGCGGGGAGCACACCGGCGGCGAGGCCGCAGAGCACCGCGACCGAAGCCGTCACACCCAAAATGAACGGATCGATTCGGATCTGGTTCGTGAAGAAGGTGAGCGTCTGGTTCAGGTCGAGTCCACGGAGCCAGGGCACAGCGAGGCCTGCGGCCGCGAGACCGAGGATGGCGCCCGCGCCGACTACCGTGAGACTCTGAAGAAAGAGCATGCGCAGCACCCGCCCCTCGCCCGCACCGAGCGCCTGCCTAACGGCGAGCTCCTGGCGTCGCTCGAAGCCCCACGCGAGCAGGAGCGACGCGAGATTGAGCACGGCCAGGAAAAGCAGCACGACAGCCCCCGATTGCACGAGGAGCACGGTGGAATCGCCGCCATTGAGGAGCACGCCGCGCAGCGACCGCATCTCGTACCAGAAGTCTTTGTTGTCGGCAGATGCGGCGAGGGCCCGCTTCGTGAGACTCGCTGCTTCGGCGTTGGCGGCGGCGAGCGGGCGACCGTCGGCGAGACGCGCGTACACCGATAAGGTCCTCGCGCCTGTGATGGCCGTCCGCTGTCGCAGCAGGATGTCGAATGGAAGCCAGATGTCGGTGGGCACGGGCTGCGAGAAGCCCGTGGGCATGACGCCGATGATCGTGTGCGGCTCCCCGTTCAGGAGCATCGTGCGCCCAACCGCCGATGGATCGCTGGCGAAGGAAGAACGCCAGAGGGCCTGACTGATCACGACGACGCGCGCGGGCTGTGGGCCCTCCTCCGCGCTCGCGAATGCGCGACCGATCACCGGGTAGACGCGCATCGTAGCAAAGAAGCTTGCCGTGACGCGCGACGCCTGGAGGGGCCGCGACTCGCCGTGGTCATCCCAACTCGCGACACCCTGGCTGATGCAGGTAACGGCGGCGAAGGCATGCTGCGTGGCTTGCAGCAGCAGATAGTTGGGGTACGCCTCGTTGAAGACGACCGACCCGCGACCGGGAAGATTGCGGACGGGCGCGACGACGAACACGCGATCCGCATCCGGCAGACCGATGCTCGAGAGGAGAAAGCTCTTCAGGACCGAGAAGACGGCGGTGTTCGCGCCGAGCGCGAGCGCCATCGTGAGCACGGCGACGGCGCAAGCAGCTTTGCGTCGCAGGAGGAAAGGGAGACCGGCCTCGCGGCCGAGGGAGCGGAGGAAGGCGCGCATGGTATCGGTGCGAATGGGGACAGCTGTTCGTCTCCGCCACGCTATGCCCGCGCCGTCTATGCGTCCAACGCAACCTCCTCAAGCGGTGCATAACGATCGCTCATACGACCCGCACCTCGACCGGACTCTCGAGGAATCGGCCGAACCGGCGTGCTTCGGCGGTGAGGCGGGCCTGTTCGCGCGTCGTGAGGGACGTATGCGGTTCGAGCGACACCACGACACGGTCCTTCTCGAACGCGCGCCGCCAGATGCCGACGAGCTCTCCATCGATAACCAGAACGTGCGGAATCAGCGCATTCCCGCCCGTCACCGTCGATGTGGCGCGCACGCGCTGACCGATCGCGCTCCGGTCGCGAAAGCCGATGAAGTACTCGTCGTAATTCGGCAGGAGATGCGCGGAAGGCGCGCGCCGCGTTAGGCGCGCGGCGTCAACGGAGATCCAGTTTTCCGTATCCCCGATCTTAAGGCGCTCGAGGACAGGCCCGAGGAGAGCGATGCCCCGCTTCGCGTCGGCGACCGTGAGCCCGGACCACCAGGCGAAGTCGCGGGGGGTCGCCGGGCCACGTCGCGAGAAATACCGCTGGGTAAGCGCGGCTAGTGCCTCGTCGCGCGGCAGCGATGGGGCCATCGGAGCCCGTTCGTCGAAGAGCGCATAGGTAAACTGCTTTCCGCGCCGCGGACCGCTGCAGACGACACGATCCAGCTCCGCCTGCATCATGAGGTGGCCCAGGCGCTGGCCGGTGGCGCCGGAAACGCCGGCCCGCGCGAGCTGCGCCCCGAGCTCGCTCCGCGTGAGGCAATTGCCATCGGCAAGTGTCTTCGTGAACACGCGATAGGCCCGGCGGTACACAGCGCGATCGAGCTCGAGACGGCGGTTGACGGGCGCCATCATCGCGCTCACACGGGGAGCCGTGAGCTCGAGCATCCAGCGGATGTCGGCCGCGATGACGAAATGCCAGGTGGGCCGGAGGACGTGCGTGCGGAGAATCTGTCCGGTCTCGAGCTCGCGCTCGATCTCGGCGTCGGTGCGGCCGGTGGTGCGCTGAGCCACGGCCCATTTGGCGCCGGCGTAGTCCTGTGCCTGCACAGCGCCGAGCGCACGCACCACGTCGGCTCCCGTCTCCGGTCCGGACGTCGTCAAGAATTGTCCGGCGAGACGTCGCCGGCAGATCTCGTCATGCATCTCGTATCCCTGAGCGGCCTTCGATCGTTTTGTGGGGAGACCCTACCGTCTCATCGTAGCTTCCACCCACTCCCCTTCCAACTACCATGACCCTCTCGCGCCATGTCCTCGCGCGTGCAGGCGTGCTCGCGTTTGGCGCGTTGACGCTTGCCGCTTGCAGCGACTCCAGCACCGCTCCGCTCACCGTGACGCCGGACCAGCTCCAGTCCATCGGCGAGTCCGCCGCGACGGAGATCGAAAGCGCCATCGCCTCGATCACCGCGCAGGACATCATGAACACGAACGGCGGCGCGCCGAGCTTCTCGCGCGTTCCCCGCTCGACGCCAGCGATGTTCCGCGGCCTCTCGCTCGATCGCTATGCACTGAGCCGAAGCTCGACCGATATCTCGCAGTGCGGCGTCCCGTCGCAGGATCCCGCGGTCGACACCGACGGCGACCTGGTGCCGGACAACTTCAGCGTCACCTTCGCCCTGCCCGCCTGTCATTTCACCGATGCGACGGATAGCTACGATGTCACCGGCGTGCTCCGTGTGTCGGATCCGCAGCCCGCGGCGGCGGGGATGGCGCTCAGCTTCGCCCTCGACAACTTCAAGCTCGCCTTCGCCGGCACGAACGGGAGTGGCTACGTGTCGCGCAACGGCTCGGCTTCGGTGAGCGTGACCTCCGGTGGTCTCTCGCAGAGCGCCACCTGGACGGACAACGCCGTGTTGACGGGCGTCGCAAGCGCCAGCGACAACATCAACTGGACGAATACCTTCGTCGCGGCCGAAGGCCAGTCGATCACGGCCGGCCGTTCGCTGCCCGACGGCGCTTTCTCGCCTAACGGGAGCGTGACGATCCATCAGGGGAATCGCGAAGCCAGCTTCTCGGTGACGACGATCGATGCCCTGCAGTACAGCGCCTCGTGCGCGACCGGCGTGGCCGAGGGCACGTCGCTGACGCCGTTCACCGCGGGCCGCATCCGCGTGGCGGTGAGCAACCAGCAGAACAGCGGGTACGTCGACGTCACGTACTCCGGCTGCAGCTCGGCGACCGTGACGCTGGTTCAGTAAGCGTCGCGGCAGTACCCGATCGGCCAACGCGGCCGTGCACCGGATCCGGTGCACGGCCGCGTTGCTTCTTGGCATCCTCCGCCCGGCGAACCTCGGACGAGAGCAGATTGCGAGCAGCGCGGGGCGAACTGTAAGATGTCCATAGCGAACGTCTCGTTCTCGCCTGCATCTCGTCACCGGAGTCGTCCCGTGAAACGCGAATCGCTCATTCCGCCCCTCTCGCTCGCGATTGGGTTGATCGCCCTCGGCGCGTGCGCGACCTCCAGCTCGACCGTCGGCACTGGTCCCACGGCGGCGCCCACGCCCGACCTGTCAGCCAGTGCGCCGAGCCCGGATCCGCGCGTCGGGCTCAAGCCCGGCGTGTTCAATGCCGCCGAGGCCGCGTGGAACATGCGGCTCGTGTCGACGACCAAGCCGTCGGCGGCATTCCTACCGACTGGAACGCCGAGCGACAGCCGACTCTGGAACTCGGACATCGGCTTCACCGGGCACTACGCGATCCAGGGAAACTTCAGCGGCTACCAGGTCTGGGACATCTCCGATCCGAGAAAGCCGACGCTGAACAGTGCGTACATCTGCCCCGGCTCGCAGAGCGACGTCTCGGTCTATCACAACCTGCTCTTCGAGTCGAGCGAGTCGCTGAATGGCCGTACCGACTGCGGCACGCAGGGAGTCGTCGACACGGTGAGCAAGGAGCGGGCGCGCGGCATTCGCATTTATGAAATCAGCGACATCGCGCATCCGCGATTGCTGAAGACGGTGCAGACCTGTCGCGGCTCGCACACGCACACGGTAGTCACGGACCCGAACGACAACGCGAACGTCTACGTCTACATCTCGGGCTCGGCACCGGTGCGATCGTCGAGCGAGCTCACCGGCTGCTCGGCGCTCAATCCGGAAGAGGATCCAAACAGCGAGTTGTTCCGCATCGAGGTGATCCAGGTGCCCGTCGCGCATCCGGAGGACGCCCACGTGGTGAGCAAGCCGCCGATACTGGCGAATCTCCAGCCCGCGGTGCGTCATGGTGAGCTCGCGGCGGATTCCGCCGCAGCGGCGGCGCTGCGCGCGCGCGCCGCGGGAGACACTCGGCCACAGCGACCCGCGGGTCCTCCGGCGCCAGCCCGCGGACCGCAGCAGTGTCACGATATCACCGTGTATCCGGCGATCGGTCTCGCGGGCGGTGCGTGCGGCGGGTACGGCGTGCTCCTGGACATTCGGGACCCTGCGCACCCGAAGCGCATCGGCGCCGCCGCGGACTCGAACTTTTCGTTCTGGCACTCGGCGACGTTCAACAACGACGGGACGAAGATGCTCTTCACCGACGAGTGGGGCGGCGGCACGCAGCCACGCTGTCGGAGCTCGGACAAGCCAGAGTGGGGCGCGGACGCGATCTTCACGCTCGCCGGTACGGAGCTGACGTTTAGAAGTTACTACAAGCTGCCGGCGGCGCAGACGTCAACCGAGAACTGCGTCGCGCATAACGGCTCGCTGGTGCCGGTGCCGGGCCGCGACATCATGGTGCAGGGGTGGTATCAGGGCGGCATCTCGGTGTTCGACTTCACGGACGCGGCGCACCCGAAGGAGATCGCGTATTTCGATCGCGGCCCCGTGAGCGGCGATACGCTCTATGTCGCGGGCTCGTGGTCGGCGTACTGGTACAACGGCCACATCTACAGCTCGGAGATCGCGCGTGGGCTGGACATTCTCGAGCTGACACCGAGCCCGCTGCTATCGCAGAACGAGATCGACGCCGCGAAGCTGGTACACTTCGACGAGATGAACATCCAGGATCAGCAGAAGCTCGTCTGGCCCGCGGCGTTTCCGGTGGCGCGCGCGTACGTCGATCAGCTGCAGCGGTCGGGCGGCCTGTCGACGACGCGGCTCGAAACCGTCAGACAGGCGCTGACCGCAGCGGAAACTGCGTCAGGCGCGGCGCGCGGCACCGCGCTCACGCAGCTGGCAACGTCGCTGGACGGCGACTTATCGGGCTCGAGCGACGCGACGAGGGTGCGATTGCTGCGGGACGTCGTGCGGCAGTTGGCGAGTCAGTAGTGCATCGGCTGTCATCCTGAGGAGCGAAGCGACGAAGGATCTACTCTCCGTGAGAGGAGCAGGAGCGCGCGCGAGCAGCGCGCGCGACTCCATACAGAAAGGATCTACAGCGCGAAGCGCTGTAGATCCTTCGTCGCTTCGCTCCCCAGGATGACAGTCAGCGCGCCGTCGAGCGGAGCGCATTCCAACGTGCCATCGCGGCGTTCGCCTGCGCGCGCGCGCGGTCGGCGGCGGCGATCTCCGAGGCGGTCGGCGCAACGTCCGCACTCTGCATCGCCATCGCCGCGCTCAGCAACGCATCGCTCGCCGCGTTGAGAGTCACCGTACTGGTACCGGCGCCACCGCGCCGGCCTGGCCCGCCGCGACGGCCACCGCCACGGACTGGTGGTGGCGCCAACGAGTCGAGCTGGGCGCGGCGCGGTGAGCTGGCATGGATCGAGGACGCGAGCGAGCGAGCCTGAAGATAGGCGGCGTGCAACGCGACGGCACGATCGTAGAGATCGCGGGACAGCGTTGCGAGCCGAGCAAGTGCCGGTGCCGGCGTCTTTACCCGTGGATCGACTCGCAGCACGAGCGGCTGCGTGTGCTGCTGGCCGTTCACCGTTAGGCGCACGGTGTAGTTGCCCGGCGGAACCCATGGCGCGTTGACCAGTGCATAGGTGCGGTGTGGAACGGCGCCCGTCGCGTCGTCGTCACCGTTGGGCATCGTGTCGCCGGCCGTCACGGGATTGAAGCGGAGGTCCCACCAGACCCGATGCATGCCGCGCTGAGTGGAAATGACCATCGGCGGACCGGGCCAGTACAGGGGTAACGAGCAGAAGGGCGCGGTCGGATTCTGCTGACAAACCCGGTTGTAGGCTGCCGAGTCGAGCGCCGGGTGTGGGCGGAGCACGGGATCGTTGCTCGAGTAACTGCGAACGACCTTGCCGCCGTTCTCGAGGATCTCGAGCTTCACCTCGCCGGTCGCTTCGTTAGGCAGGTAGTAGTCGATGATGCCGCCCGGCGGCGGATTCTCGCCAGCCGGCAGCTCCGGTGGCCACGGCGTCGGATCGTTCGTGGCGAAGCGGACGCGCACGGCCGTCGCCGGCTTGAAGAGATACGCGCTCTTCGCGGCGCGAGCTTCCGCTGCCTGGCGGAGGGGCGTGACGTCGTCGAGGATCCAGAAGCCGCGCCCGTGCGTTCCGGCGATCAGATCGGCGCAGAGGCAGGCGGAATCATCCTTCAGCTCAAGATCGCGCACCGAGATCGCGGGCATGTTGAGCCGCAACGATTCCCAGTGGTCGCCGTCGTCGAAGGAAACCCAGACCTGCGTGTCCGTGGACGCGTAGAGAAGGCCTGGCTTGCGTGGATCTTCCCGGATGGAGTTGGTGACGGCGCCCGGCGCGATGCCGGTGTTGATCTCCGTCCACGTCTTGCCACCGTCGTGGGTGCGCCAGAGGTGCGGGTTCATGTCGTCGACGCGCATCGTGTTCGCGGCGGCGTACGCCGTGCGGTCGTCGAAGTGGCCCGCCTCGATGTTGAAGATGCGCGTCCATGGCTTGATCGCCGCGGGTGTGACGTTGGCCCAGCTTCGGCCGCCATCACTCGTCGTCTGGATCACGCCATCGTCCGTACCGGTCCAGAGAACGCTCATCTTGCGCGGAGACGGCGAGAATGCCGTGATGCTGCCTAACGGCGCCGGCGTCACGCCGGAAGCATACTTGCCCGCGTTCGCGGGCACCGCCCACGTCTGACGCGTGAGGTCCGGGCTGATACGCGTCCAGCTATGCGCGTGGTCGGTGCTCTTCCAGACGACGTTCGATACGTAGTAGAGCACCGTCGGATCCAGCGGCGACCAGGCGATCGGCATCGTCCGGACATTGCGGTTGGCGGCGCCGCCGTTAGGCAGCTTCTCGCTGAGGTCGGGCCCAACCTGACTCGTCTGTCCCGTTCGCCGATTGTAGAGCGAGACGCCCTGCCGCTCGCTGCCGTACACCATGTCGGGATCGCGCGGGTCCGGGGCGGCGATGCCGTACTCCTGAATGTTGACAGGATGCCAGTCGTGAAACGTGATCTCGCCGTCCATCGACCGGCTGGCGACGCACGCCGAGCCGGAGTCCTGCTGGCCGCCGCAGACGCGATAGACGAACGTGTTGTCGGTGGAGACGTGGTACATCGCCGCCGTCGGCTGGGTGTACCAGTTGCTCCACGATGCGCCGCGATTCGCGCTGACGACGCCACCCTGATCGGCGACCAGAATGAGGATATTTGGATCATTGGGATTGATCCACAGCTGCTGATAGTCGTCGCCCCCGGGCGCGCCGCGCACCGCGGACCACGTCACGCCGCCGTCCTCCGTGCGCCAGAACACCGTCGAGCAGGTGTAGACAACGTTGGGGTTCTTGGAATCGACCGCGAGCTCGGGCAGGTCGCCGCCACCGATACGCCCGAGCGGCCGCATGTCCGGCTGGCGGCCCGTGAGGCCGGCGCCATTCACCAGCGTCCAGTGCGCACCGGCGTCGGTCGACTTGTAGAAGCCGATCACGCCCCCGCCAAACCCAACGGGCGCCGCGGCAACACCGGGTGCCGCGCCAGCAACGGTGGTGTAGAGCGTTTTCGGATCGCTCGGCGCGATCGCGAGATTCGCCTGGAGCACGGTCGGCAGACCCTCGCTGAGCTGCTGCCAGGTCGTGCCACCGTCGATGGACTTGAAGATGCCGCCATTCGCGCCGCCAAACGATCCGCCCTCGATGAAGCTCTGCTGCTGCTGCCAGAGAGCCGCGTAGACGGTGTTCGGATCGCTGGGATCGATCTTCACGTCGTTGGCGCTGGTGTACGCATCCTTGTAGAGCACCTTCTGAAAGGTCCGCCCGCCATCCGTCGAGCGAAAGACGCCGCGCTCCTCGTTAGGCCCGTACGGGTGGCCGAGTGCGGCGACGAACAGCCGATTGGCGTCGTGCGGATCGACGGCGATCATCGCGATCATCTGCGTGTCGTGAAGGCCGAGGTTGACCCACGTCTGGCCGCCGTCGGTGGACTTGTAGATGCCGTTCCCGGTGGCGAGATCGGGTCGGATGATTCCCGCGCCGCTGCCGACGTAAATCGTGTTCGGGTCGGACGGCGCGACCGCGATCGCGCCGATGGAGCCGGTGCTTTGCTGGTCGAAGAGCGGATGCCAGGTTGACCCGTAATCGGTCGAGCGCCAGACCCCGCCGTTGTCGAAGCCGATGTACGCGACGTTGGGTTGGCTCGGTACCCCGGCGACGGCGCGTGCGCGGCCGGCGCGAGTGGGACCGATCGCACGCCAGTGCATGTCGGCGTAGAAGTCGGACTGTGCGCTCGCGGTGGCAATGGGCGCGAGGAGGACAAAGGCGAAGACGAGGGTAGCGCGCGACACGCGAATATTCTCCGGGGGAGTGACGGGACGGAGTATGCGCGGAGGGTGGTGCGAGGCCAAGAGGGGTGGTTAGTTCGGTGCCTCTCGCCAAATTTGGCGGGAGCGCCCGGCGGGTCGTTCGTACGCGGCCTCTCGCCCAATTTGGCGAGAGGCGGGGAGCAGGGGACAGGGAGTTCGCCACCGCCAAATTTGGCGAGGGATCCCTTGAGCGCCGCATACTCTCGCACCGCCAAGCAAGCCTCTGATCACGGTCTTTGCCGAGTTCAGTGCAGATTCTCAGGCATGCCCCGCGATGCCGTCAAAGCGCCGATCGCCGCCCTCCGGCAGCAGCTCGCCGACGAGATACTGCGACTCGTAAACGACTTCCCTACGGTCATCTCCGCCGACCTGCTCTGCATCGACGAGCGCCGCATGGCCGACCTTCGCCACGGTCGCGCGCATCGGTTCTCCGTCGAACGGCTGATCCGCATGTTGGCCCAGATCGATCGCCGCGTCGATCTGACCGTCGTCAACACTGGCGCGCCCATCCTCCGATGGCTCCCTATTCTCCGCGATCGGAAGCGAAACTTTCGACCCGAGTGAAGCGAAGTTCCACTGCCAAAACACCAGGTGGAGCAAATGAGACTCGCTATCGCCGCATTCGCGCTCGCGACCGCGCTCGCCCCGTTGGGCGCGCAAGCCACCCAGGCCGGACAGGCCGCAGCCCCCGACACGCCCGCGGGACGTGTCCTCAGATCATGG